>Ga0214473_10000275_pt1 | contig 72116 bp, 76 predicted proteins | sample RVTome_7_FD_203509 | JGI IMG/M metagenome (GOLD analysis project Ga0214473, IMG submission 203509) | Soil microbial communities from uranium-contaminated site in the Upper Colorado River Basin, Wyoming, United States - RVT98D197 | ecosystem: Environmental > Terrestrial > Soil > Contaminated >...
TGTGTAGGGCGACGGGGATTTCTTCCAGGGCAAAAGAGCACATCCTACCGCTGAGGTCACAAAGAGGGGGAGCAGCAATCCCATGATTGCTCTGAGGCATACCACTCGATTGTATGGCATGACATATCTTATAGCAGGAAGTCGGGAGAAAAGCAAGGCAAATCTTCATCCCGTCCTTTATGCAAAGGTTACAGGTCAATTTGTCCCCCTTTAGTGCCGCAGGCTTTTCTGTTGACAGGGAGATTACTTCCTGGGTACAATTTGATAAATCGATGAAAGCTTGTAAGGGGCCGATGTTAAAAAAGGTTTTTTTGTCCTTATTCATTGTTTCGGCATGGATCTCCATCATTTCTGCCCAGAATAATGTTATCTATCTCCTCAAGATCGATGGGATCATAAACCCCGCCACGGCGGGATATATCACCAAGGGGATTGACAAGGCAGAAAAGGAGGGGGCCTCGTGTCTGGTGCTCCAGATGGATACCCCCGGTGGGCTCATGGAGTCGATGCGTTCTATCGTCAAGCGCATGCTCACTGCTCAGATCCCCATCATCGTCTATGTGGCGCCCAGCGGCTCCCGGGCAGGCTCGGCCGGGGTTTTTATCACCATGGCCGCCCATATTGCGGCTATGGCACCGGGGACCAATATCGGTGCGGCCCACCCCGTGCAGATGGGTGAGAAGATGGACGATAAGATGGAGGCCAAGGTCCTCAACGACAGTGTTGCCTATATCAAGACCATCGCCAAGCAGAGGGGGAGAAACGAACAATGGGGCGAACAGGCGGTAAGAGAAAGCGTGTCGGTGAAAGAGGATGAGGCCCTGAAGCTGGGCGTCATTGATCTGGTATCCCCCAGTTTAGAAGACCTCCTCAGAAGCATCGACGGCAGGCAGGTAGAGATCTCCCCAGGCAATGTGATTACACTCAAGGTCAAAGGCGCCGAGACGAAGAACCTAAAGATGTCCTTTCGTGACCAGCTCCTCTCCATTATATCGAATCCCAATATCGCCTATATCCTCCTCATGCTCGGCATCTACGGGCTCTTCTTCGAGCTCGCCAATCCCGGCGTTATCCTCCCCGGTGTCATCGGGGGGATCTGCCTCATCCTGGCCTTCTTTGCCTTGCAGATGCTCCCGATCAACTACGCCGGGGTCGCCCTGATACTTTTGGGGATCATCCTTTTTATCGCGGAGATCAAGATCACCAGCTATGGAATGCTCTCCGTCGCAGGGGTGATATCCCTGCTTTTGGGTTCTGTTATGCTCATCGACAGCCCGGCGGCATTTCTCCAGATCTCCTTTGTCCGATTTATCCTGCCCGTGGTGGTGGTAAGCGCCGCGTTCTTCCTCTTTGCCCTGATCATGGTCGTCAGGGCCCACCGCCGTCGCCCCACCACCGGCAAAGAGGGGCTGATCGGTAGGATCGGGGTCGCCACGGTTGATCTGAAGCCGGAAGGTGTCGTGGAGATCCGCGGCGAACTCTGGAATGCGGTAGCGGAGGAAGAGATCAAGGCCGGTGAGAAGGTGCAGGTAAAGGAAATGGACGGAATGAAGGTAAGAGTGATAAAAATATAAGACGAGAGAAGGAGGGAAACAATGGCAACGTTTATAGTTATAGGTGTTATTTTTATTTTTATCATCTTGAGCTCAGCCGTCAAGGTCTGCAAGGAGTACGAGCGGGGCGTTATCTTCAGGCTGGGCAGGCTCGTCGGGGCCAGGGGGCCGGGGCTCTTTCTCATCATCCCGGGGATCGAGAAGATGGTGAGGATCACCCTGAGGACGGTGGTCCTGGATGTCCCGACTCAGGATGTCATCACCAAGGATAACGTCTCCATTAAGGTAAACGCGGTGATCTACTTCAGGGTGATATCTCCGCAGGACGCCGTGGTCCAGGTGGAGGATTATCTCTATGCGACCAGCCAGTTGGCCCAGACCACCCTGCGCAGCATCGTAGGTCAGGTGGAGTTGGATGAGATCCTGGCGGAGCGGGAGAAGATCAATCACAAGCTCCAGAGCATCCTCGATAAGCAGACCGATATCTGGGGGATCAAGATATCCCTGGTGGAGATCAAACACATCGACCTGCCCCAGGAGATGCAGCGGGCCATGGCGAAGCAGGCCGAGGCAGAGCGTGAGCGGAGGGCCAAGGTCATCAACGCCGAGGGTGAGTATCAAGCAGCCCAGCGGCTCGCCGACGCCGCTGGGATCATAGAGAAGCACCCCGTGGCCCTGCAGCTGCGGTTCCTGCAGACCTTACGGGAGGTAGCGGCGGAGAACAACTCGACCACCCTCTTCCCGATACCCATCGACCTCTTTGAGCCCTTTTTCAAGAAGGTCGTCGGCGCAAAGGAAAAGTAAGGCTGCTGTATCTCCCCTGTCGCTTCCGTGCAACTTACGGGGGATAGCATCGTTGCTTTGATCACAAGCTTGTGCTCGGACCTCAAACCATAAGGGGCGGCGAATACGCCGCCCCTCTTTACTTTTCCTTCCCTTACTCACGTAATCCTCATCGGCCTTATACTTCTGAGCCGCCTCCCGACGCTTTGGGTGTTGGGGGAAGAAGCCTTCTTGCAAGCCCATATGGACAGGGCTATAATTTGTTTTAATTCTTTTTCCTTATACATCAATTGCAGGGAACAGCGCCGCCATGAAAAAAGAAGAGGTAAGTGCCATCCTGGAGGAGATCGGCTTCCTGCTGGAGCTCAAAGGGGAGAATCCTTTCAAGGTAAGGGCCTATCACAACGCGGCGCGCGCTATTAAGGGCTTGGAAGGAAGCTTAGACGAGGTGGCGCAGCAGGGGGAGCTGAGGCGGATAAAGGGGATAGGGGAGGCTCTGAACAAAAAGATCTCCGAGCTCGTCACCACCGGCAGCCTCCCCTATTACGAAGAGTTGAAGGCGGCTGTCCCGGCAGGCCTGGGGGAGTTGGTGCGCATACCGCAACTGGGGCCCAAGAAGGTCAAGGCCCTCTATGAGAAGTTGGGGATTACTACCGTCGGGGAGCTGGAGTACGCCTGTCAGGAGAACCGCTTGGTGGACCTCCCCGGTTTTGGGGCCAAGACCCAGGAGAATATCTTGCAGGGGATAGAGATCCTCAAGCGGTATCGAGGGCGGTTTCTCTACGGGGATGTGGCCTCTCTGGCGGAGGAATTCACCCGCTCGGTGGAGAAGGTGAAGGGCATCCTCAAGGCAAGCCTTGCCGGCAGCATGAGGAGAAAGAACGAGGTTGTGAAGGATGTCGACCTCGTCGTCGCTGTCCGGGATGGAAAGGCGATCGGTAAGGGGCTTATTGCACTGCCCCAGATCGAGGAGGTCCTTGCCCAAGGGGAAACGGAGATACGGGTCCGCCTCGCTTCCGGCATCCCCGCCGATCTCCGGATGGTCTCCCTGAAAGAGTTCCCCTTTGCCCTGCACCACCTCACCGGCAGCAAAGAGCACAACATCGCCCTGCGGGGAAGGGCCAAAAAGATGGGGATGAAGATCAACGAATATGGCCTTTTTGCCGGGAAGAAATCCATTCCGTGTCAGGGGGAAGAGGAGATCTACCGTGCCCTGGGCTTATCCTTTATCCCCCCGGAGCTCCGCGAGGGCAGGGGGGAGGTAGAGGCGGCAGGCCAGGGAGGGTTGCCTGATCTGGTGAATGCAGGGGAGATCAAGGGGGCCTTCCATGTTCACACGGCATCAAGCGATGGTTCGAATAGCATCTCGAGCCTGATTAAGGAGGCCCGAAGGCTCGGACTCAGCTATCTGGGGATCACCGATCATAGTCGCTCGGCACCATATGCCGGCGGCCTGAGCGAGGAAGCAATCAGAAGACAGCTTAAGGAGATAGACGAAATAAATCGCACCTATAAAGGCTTTCGCATCTTTAAGGGTATCGAGGTAGAGATCCTCGCCGACGGCAGCCTGGACTATAGCGATGCAGTACTGGCCGGTTTTGACTTTGTCATCGGGGCGATCCACTCTCACTTCCACCTGGGTGAGAAGGAGATGACGCAAAGGATCATCCATGCCATGGAGACCCGCCATCTCACCATGCTGGCGCACCCTACAGGCAGGCTGCTGCTGGCCCGCGAGCCCTACCAGCTGGATATAGAAAAGGTGATCAAGGCGGCCTCCCGGCTCGGCGTTGTGTTGGAGCTCAATGCCAACCCCCATCGCCTGGACCTCGATTGGCGCTGGTTGAAATATGCCAAGGACCATGGGGCAAAGGTCACCATCAACCCCGATGCCCACAACCTGCAAGGGTTACAGGACCTCTTTATAGGGGTGGGGATCGCCAGGAAGGGGTGGTTGGAATCCCACGATATCATCAATACTATGGAGCTGGGCGAGGTCGCAAGATTTCTTACCGCCGCTCAAGGTTGACCTTGCCGACCCGCCTCCTGTGTAATAGTTCACCACGGATTTTCACGTCCCGCACTGCTTTTATAATGATGCTCCTTTTAAATCTTTCAAGGACATCATGCCGCAAGGCGGCAAAATATGAATGACGGGATGTCGCAAAGCGACAGAATTACACGGAATTATTAGAATTCATCTTTTTTATTATTCTAACCGTGATAATCTGTGTCTTTCCGTGGTAGACAATTATTCTTCACACCATGTAAAGGCTCCCAGACCTGTCTCCATTCCTTGTCTAGCGGGGGCCGGAGATATGTTTCTCAGCTGCCGACCTATCTAACAACACACCCTTGAGCTTCTTCCTATACCGTGCTATCTTTACGCCAAGATATCTAAAAAAATTCGGCATGAGCATTAGCGGCCGTCAGGGGCAAACGTAAGGAGGGCCCTTGCTGAGGGAAAGAGGGTCAAAGGGTATGGAGGCAGGGCGCAGGAGATGATAGCAGGCATGACAATTGCAGCGTGAGGGGAAGGGAAGAAAAACAGTATAAGGAGGAGGTACAAGAGAGCGGATGAAGGATTATAAAAAGGCCTACCGAACCATCATGGACGATCACTTCCCCAAGGATATGGTCATCCAGTTTGGAGATCAGACCCTCGTCTATCGGAAGCGCGCATGGAAGATCCCCGATGAAGGGACCGGTGAGGTCATCGAGAAGGGGCTCAGGTATGGCGAGAACCCCGGCCAGGAGGCGGCCCTGTATGAGCTGGTGAACGGGCATCTGGTCCTGGGCGACTGCCGATTCATTGACCCGGGCAACGGTCTGGTCAGCGCCATCACGGAGGATGATATGGTGCAGTCGGGCAAACATCCGGGCAAGACCAATCTGACCGATGTCGACAATGCCCTCAATATCTTAAAGTTCCTCACCGAGAAACCGGCTGTCTCCATTATGAAGCACAACAACCCCTGTGGCGTGGCGCACGGGGAGACACTCGCCGAGGCCTATGAAAGGGCCACTATGGCCGACAGGATCGCCGCCTTTGGTGGGTGTGCAGCCTGCAATCGACCGATTGATAAGACCACTGCCGAATTAATGGACAAGAACTACCTGGAGGTGGTGGTGGCCCCGGACTATGAGGAAGGGGCCCTGGCGATTTTAAAGAAGAAAAAAAACCTCAGGATCATAAAGCTGGGACACATGGAGGGCCTCAAGCGGTATCGGAGCCTCAGGTTTGTCGACTTCAAATCCCTCATCGATGGAGGCATCATCGTCCAGCAGTCACCCCTCAACGCCATCACTTCACCCGATGCATTTAAGCCGGCTGTCGCCTTTTATCAAGGCAAGGAGTACCGGATAGCCAGGACCCCCACCGACGCCGAATACGATGATATGCTCTTTGGCTGGTGTGTGGAGCAGGGGGTGACCTCCAATTCCGTGCTCTATGTAAAAGATGGGGCCACCGTGGGCATCGGGACCGGCGAACAGGATCGGGTGGGGGTGGCGGAGATCGCCGTCTTCAAGGCATATACCAAGTATGCCGACGCCCTCTGTTTCCGGAGCCATGGCATTCCGTATAAGCAGTTGGAGCAAGAGATCGCGGCGGGGAAGAGGGACCGCGCACAGAAGGCGGAGATAGATAACCGGGTAAAGCAGGAACGGGGAGGGATCAAGGGGGCCGTCATGGTCTCCGATGCCTTCTTCCCCTTCCGCGACGGGGTTGAAGTTGGGATCAAAGAAGGGGTGACAGGGATAGTGCACCCCGGGGGATCGGAGCGGGACTTCGAGTCTATTGAGGCCTGCAATGAGGCCGATCCTCAGGTCACCATGGTCTTCACCGGCCAAAGGGCCTTTAAGCACTGATCATGCCGAGAGAACAGGACAGACAAAAACTGCAGAGGCTGATGGATGAGATCGACGCCCTGAAGCATGAGGGGATCGATCACCAGCATCCCAAATTCCAAGAATGGAAGAAAGAGGCGAGGTCTACCCTCAAGGCAATCTATGGTGAAAGTTCCCCCATCCTCACGAAATTCAAAGAGCTGAATTCCCGCCGCAGAGAAGATCGGATGTGGGAGGAGGAGCATGATATCAGGGGGAAGGGGAAGGCCGTTTTTAAGATGGATCTGGAGCGGGCACGGACCCTCCTCGATGAGGCCTTGAAGGTATCGCACTTCCTCGGGGAGGAGGGGAAGGGGATAGATGAAGAGGAATTCATCAGCACCGTAAGCAAGGGGGCCTTGCAGGAAGAGGCTATCCCGGCGGCTGAACAGGCGCCTTCGGATGTGCCCTTGCCACCTTCGCCGATACCATCAGCAGCACCACCGAAGGCGCCGGCCAAGGAGATGCCTGAACGGAGGCGCAAAAAGGCGCCGGCGGCGGAGGTGAGCGAGCAGAAGCGCGAAAAGGATATCGCGGAGCTGCTTCACGAATTGGAGAAGGATACGAAAGGCTTGGAAAAGGTGCAGGCCACCCTCGAAGAGGCCTTGGAAGGGGTGACCAGCATCCGCAGCGAGGAGGCAAGGGTGGAGGAGCTTCTCATGGAGCTGGAGGAGCAGATAAAGGACCCCGCTGTGGAGATGCGCAAGGTTCAGAAGACCATGGAGGAGCTGCTGAGGGTGAAGGGGAAGAAGGCCCTGCTGCAGCGCTTGACCCAGGAGATAAAGGATCCCGCTGTCCCGTGGGGCAAGGTCAGGGGATTGATGAAGGGGGTCTGGGAGATCGACAGAAAGTTCCTCATCGCTATCCTTCCCGATCTCCTGGAAGACTGAAAAATAGATTTGGGTGGATTATCAAAAGCTCTGGGGCGGTTGTTCCATCATCTGCTGGCCTTGCGAGAAAATGAGAGGGATAATGATAGCAAAGACTAATAGGCCGATGAAGAACGACACAATAATCATGGGGAGTAACACGGCGATGAATGCCCTTCCGGTGGTGGTGCGGTGGCTTTCCCTGAAGCCGATAGTCCACAGAACAAGATTGTAAATGACGATAATGAATCCTCCCAAGAAAGGCACGAGCGCGAAGGCCTGGCTGCTGCTGGTATAGGAGACCACCCTGAAGGTGGCCTCGAACCCCCGTTTGCCCGCTCCGACTATCATGAGGCAGATGTGGAATATCCCACTGCCTATAAAGAGGCCGATGGCGATCATGAGAGGAAGAATGAAGGCATACATGAGAAGAAAAACGGTTTGAAAGAAGTTCACACCCTGCATACCTTCTACCTGGGAAAAAGTCCCGATAAAACCCGAGATGGCATATTGCTCTAAGAGGCCGACCGTCGTCCCCAAGAAACTTATAATCACCCCATACAAGAGGGGGCTCCCCATCCCCTTGTTCACAGGCATACCTCTAAAAAAAGCAGTGGGGGAGAAGAGGACCTCCTTCATGGTCCTGAAAAAGGCGGTGAAAAACCCGAGGCTGGCCATATCCTCCCAGGGGGTGGAACCTGACGGTTCATCGATCGGGATGCCGATGATTCTTTGAGGCTGGGGTCCCTCTGCAGGGGTTCCGGCAGCAGGCACGGGGCTCACACCCTCAACCCCCGCGGGCTTGACCTCCCCTTGATATTTCAGAAATTTAGAGATGATTATGCCGCACTTGAAACACTCATCCGTCTTATCCTGTACACACCCGCACTGAGGACAGGTAGTCATCGACGAGTCCGCCTTCCCCTCAGTTGCAGCCGTCTTAGGGGAAGGGGGAGGAGTTTTTGCCCTCACGGGGATGATCTGAGGCTCTCGATCGAGAGAAGAAGCGTCTTCCTCCGTTAGTTGCAATTGCTCGATTGCCTCCTCGATAGGCTCTAGTTGAACCTTTGCCCCGATGGCCTCCAGGGCCCCTTTGTATTGCTGGGCTTCTGCCAGGGTGGCATCTTTCTTGATCACGACCGGGGCCATCCTCATCACCTTGGTGACGGCCTCGTCGGAGAGCTTAAAGCGATCCTTGAGCCCTTCTGCCAATTTGTTCACGTGCTCCAGGTCGTTGCGGGCCGGCCCTAAAAAGGTGACCTTATACCGGGCCCCTTGCTCGTCGCTCAAGGCTATCTCCTTGTACCGGGTTTTCCCAGTTCTTTAAAGCATTTTGGGTGCCAATTTTCAAGAAAAAGGACAATAAAGGAAAGGGTCATACATATCCTTTAAAAAACAAGTAGTTAGAAAAAGGGAACAAGAGAGGGGAAGGTGCTTCGTGTTCGGGGTGCCCTATTGCGTCCCTGTTATGGACAAAAATCGTCACCTTACCACCACAAAGGCCCACGTAGCCGAGGCGGCCTCGCCCTTTATCTTATCGTGCAAGATCGCCTTGAAGATATACCTCCCCGGTGGAATATCCGTTAATGTCAGTTGATTAACGCCATAGATGTCGAGACGGGGTGAGCGGGTTTGGTAATGTATCTCGACGGCATTTTCTTTTTTGAACACCTCCTGTTGCTGTTCGGTGAGGACGACCATATCCTGGGTGAGCCAGATCTCGTAGCTTCCCGCGGTCTTTTTGGTAGAGGGATTTTGGGGTTCAAAATAGAAAAAAATCACATCTCCGGCCTTCACCTTGTTGTCGGGAAGGGGTTCATAGAAGCCATAATCGGTCACCTTGGAACAGGCGATAAGGGTGCGAATGCCGAGAGGATATATGTTTTGGAGATTGATGATCCTCTCCTTCAGCAGCGAGACGTCGCTGTCCTGGGCGAAGACCACGGGGGCCAACATGAGTCCAATCACCAACAGACAAAACAGTTGTATCTTTCGCTTCACGGCCTTCCCAAAATATCCTTTTTTTACCGGGGCGCTCCCAAAGGGGACGCGCACTTTTTTTTCGGCGTAAGAGGCCGCCATCCTCGGCCGCTAGACGGTGGGACCGTGTTCCATTACCCTTACCCTTCGGCAGGGGTCACCGAGCAATAGCAACTCTAGCAAACACGCGAAAAAATATCTAGAACTTTTTTGGAGCTATTCCTCATGCCCATATCGGGAGAATTCGACATCTCTCTCTACCCTTACAATGTTGTAATCCCCCTATCGACTGTTTTTCAGGGTATTGAGGTCCCAGTTGTAATCGAGATACCTGATCTTGTAGTTTCCGGTATGAACGTATTCGCGATCCTCGTTGTCATCGATAAAGCGTACGATAAGGGGGACAGCATCTTTGGCCCCGTTGGCAAAGCTCTTTTCGTCAAACCTAAAGATCTGGGAGAAAAATACCTCGTTCTGCTCTTTTCGTATCCAGAGGCCTTTTTTACGATTCAATAGAAAGTGGCGTGCCCGCCTCTCCAGTTGCCGCTGCAACCGGTCCCCTCGGTATACCTGAGGATTGAGGTCCGGGCAGCTTACCGAGGCGCATACAATGGCAAAATGGATCAGGGGGTCTTGATAATTCCCTATCAGGATCTCATGCTCGATTTGGCCGAGGCTGTACGTCTCGTTCCCGATGGTCAGTATTTTTAATGCCCAGGGGTTTCTGAACCAGTTGATCTTTCTGCTGCGGATGCTATCGACAGGGTAGTAATCTACGATCATCTTGATGGCCCCGATATTATAGGTATTGATCCAGAAGGCCTTCTGTTCTTGTGTATTTCGAAGCGTGCGTGGATCAAATGTGGCCAGTTGTTTCAGGATGCGCTCGTAGAGAGAATTAGGCTTTTTACGATCCTGTTGGATCGACTCATAATCGATTACCGAGAGCTTGATGCCGCCAATGGACTTACCCTGTACCACATACCGGTCAAGAAACTGTTGATAGCTCGAATAGTCAAACTGCGCGGGACTAGCAGAAAGAGCCCTTGTCGGACACAGGCTCAACAGCAGTGCCGCAAACAACACGATGGATAGTGCACACGTTATCGGTGGTTTCCTTTGCTTGAGCACCATCATCGGGGAACCTTCGTGGATGGGGTGCACGCCCTGCCCTTGAGGTGGAAGAGATGACGAAGTATACTCTTGGTCCTCTCACTGAAGAGCTTTTCGGTAAAGTAGCGCCCGGCGGCCCGCTTTGAGATCTCCGAGAGGGTGGGATATATATGGATGCCCCCGGCCATCGTTGAGAGCTTGACCCCACCGGCGCTGGCCACCACCCATTCATGGATGAGCTCTCCTGCATGGGCCCCGATGATCTGGCAGCCCAGGGGTTTTCCTTTGGGGCTTATCAGTATCTTGATCTTTCCCCTGGATTCCCCTTCGGCAAGGGCCCGGTCATTCTCCCGGAAGTGTTCCTCCAGGATCCGATACTCGATATTGGCTGCCTTGGCCCGCTTTTCGTTAAGACCGATACTCGCCACCTCGGGGTCGGTATACGTACACCAGCCGACCTTGGTATAGTCGGCCCTGCGAGGCAGGTGCAGGATTATATTGGTAAGGGCAACACTGGCCTCATAGCCTGCCACATGCGTAAAGGGGAACTGACCGTTCACATCTCCGCAGGCATACATATGATGCATAGTAGTCTGCATGCGGGCGTTCGTCGGGATGCCGCGAGGGGTGAATTCCACTCCCGCCTGCTCAAGCCCCAGGTCCATCACATTGGGTTTTCTTCCCGTGGCAACGAGGAGGGCGTCTGCTTTAAGTACGCGGGTTGCTCCTTTCCCGCTTGCCGGGGCTACGGTGAGAAGGATCTCCGCGCCATGTGATTCCGCCTTCACTGCCTTGACACCGGTGAGCATCGCCATGCCCTCGGCCTCGAGGCGATTTCTCAGGATATCGGCAACGTCGGCATCCTCAGGGCCGAGGATCTGATCCATGAACTCGACGATGGTGACTCGGGAGCCCAGCCGCTGAAAGGCCTGTGCCATTTCAAGGCCGATGGGACCGCCTCCCAAGACCAGAAGCCGTGGTGGAAGTATTCTTTGGGAAAAGACCGTCTCATTGGTCCAATACGGCACGTTGAGCAGCCCCTCCACCGGGGGGAGCGCCGGGCTTGAACCCGTCGATATGATCCATGCCTTCGCAGAAAGGCGATCACCGTCCACCTCTACCGTATGGTCGTCGAGAAATCTCGGTTGCCCAAAACGCACCTGCGCACCCAGGCTGCAAAACCGTTCGGTGGAATCATGCCTTTGTATTTGCGCAATGACCGATTGGACGCGGTCCATGACTGCCCCCAGGTCTACCGGCGGCAGCGTCACCTTGGGAAGGCCGAATTCCGGTGATCGTCGAGCAAGGGCCCAGACCCCTGCGCTTCTGATCAGCGTCTTCGACGGCACGCAGCCGAAGTGCAGGCAGTCCCCTCCCAACTCCTTGTATTTTTCTATAATAATGCTCTTGGCCCCAAACTGGGCTGCCCCGGCCGCGGCGGTAAGCCCGGCAGCCCCGCCCCCGATAATGCCAAGGTCATAGTCAAACGTAGCCATACGGCCTCCCTTCTCCCCTGATCTTTTTTAATTGCGTGGATAAATGCCGCTGATAGACTCAGCCTCATTATCTTAACGACGGACCCTGACAGGGGCATCTTCGTGCGTTTCGCCTTTCTTCTCCTCATGCAGCCGCTTGCGAGCGAATCGTACCAGTGCCACAAGGAGGATGCTCGTGCCTATCACGATCCCGACGAGGATCCATGGCACCTTTTTATCCACGATAGCCTGAATGGCGGCATCGGTCCCTACCACATACAGGACCGTCCCCGGCAACATGCACAGCCATGACCACAACACGTATGTCCAAAATCGCACATTCGTCAATCCGAATCCATAGTTGACAAGATTGAAGGGGAACAGGGGCACCAGACGAACAATGGCGACCATGATAGCGCCGTGTTTTTTGGTAAGGTCATCAAGCTTTTTGAAGGTTTCTCGCGAGGAGAGCCATTTAGCCGTGGCGTCGCGGGCAAAGTAGCGGGAAACCAGGAAAGCCAAGCTTGCTCCAATGGTTGATCCGATGCTCACGACGATGACGCCGGCAACGGATCCGAATATTGCCCCCGCAGCAATGGTCATCGCCAGGCCTGGGAGGGCAGCAACCGTCGCCCCTGCATAGAGCAAAACAAAGACAACCGGTCCCAGGGCTCCCAAAGAATGAATCCAATCCCTGAGAGCCGCGAGCCTTTCGCCTATGCCGAAAACATAGGAGAGGACTATCACGGCGGCAACGAGACACATGAGTAACAGAGGACGCCACATATCATTCCTTTCTTTTTTTATCGATCGGTTCCAGCTCGAGCCATGGTGTGCTTCGTATTTTCACTCGTATAGAAACGTACCAGACGTTCAGGCGCAGCCCCGAATAGATAGAGGATGAGCAACAGGGTATTTCTTAGATTGACGTAGATAAACCCCTCCTCTTCCCATCTACGGGGAGATGTCATAACGCGATCGGGGAGCAGGTAAATCTTATCCCCGCGTTTTTTGATCCTCCCCATCAATTCTACATCTTCCATCACAGGAATCTCGCGATAACCACCTACTCTGTTGAAATAGTCCTTCGTAATGAATATAGCCTGATCACCGTACGGGATTCCGGTGATGCGGCATCTGATGGAAACCCACCAGGTCAATGCCTTGTAGGTGAGCTTCTCCGACTGAATGCCGAGTTTAAAAGCGCCTCCTACATAGCGGCCCTGGCCCATAACAGACTCAATCCGTATGAAGGCAGCGAGAGGCAATTCTGTATCGGCATGAAGAAAGATCAGGATATCGCCTTTGGCAACAGAAGCCCCGGCATTCATCTGTCGTGCGCGGCCCGTTTCAGCCTTAATCTTTACTACCCGCTTGTTGCGAATGGCATCTATAGTATCTCTTTCGGAACTGCCGTCCACGACGATTATCTCGCAGGCCTCCTGAGGCTCCAAACGGGATAGGTGACTAATGAGTCTATTAATCCTTTCTGATTCATGCAGGACAGGCACGATGATGGAGTATCTTAACATTCCCTCATGGTTACCCTACATCCCTGGTCACGATGATCCCTGCGGCGCTCACCCTCTCTTGTTATTATAGACAGTAATACCATAAATTCAACAAAGAGGTTAACCCTTGATTTATCGCTTTTTAAACGTATAATTTCGTGAGGGTGATGCTCGCGTTCGGTTGAACGTACGGCCTTGCCCTTGTTCGATGGGCGCGTTGAGATCGGCGCAGGGGAGATGAACAGTTGGATGATAGGTGTCTGCTTTTCTTCGTAAAGAACCCGGAACGGGGGGCGGTCAAGTCCCGCCTGGCAAGGGCCTTGGGTGAAGAGGCGGCCGGCGGCCTCTATAAAAACTTTATTCTCGATATGCTCGCCACCTTAGAAAAAAAGGATTTCCCCTCCTTTATTTGTTTTTATCCGGAGGATGCCCTCACCGATATCAAGAACGTTCTCGGAGCCCAGTATCGCTACCTGCCGCAGCAAGGCGCGGACCTGGGGGAAAGGATGAAGCATTGCTTTTATCAGGCCTTTTCCGCAGGCTTTTGTCGTGCCGTCCTCATAGGCAGCGACTTACCGGACCTGCCCGCGGATATCATTGATGAAGCTTTTGACTGTCTCCAAAGGATTGATGCGGTCATCGGTCCTGCCCTGGATGGCGGCTATTACCTGATCGGCTTTAAAAAGGACAGCTTTACCCCTGAGGTATTCCGGGGTATGCCGTGGGGCACGGAAACGGTGCTGCGGCAAACAATCGATATGGTAAAGAAACACCGGCGCACGATTCACCTTCTTCCAAGCTGGGGTGACATTGACAACCTTGAAGACCTGAAGAAATTTTTTGAGAGAAATAGAGAAACGCCACGGTGCCCGGAAACCATGGCATATCTCAAGGACAATAACGTTTTGCTTGCCGAAGATAGGAGGCGTGGCCGCAAAAAGGGTTGATGGTATTAGCAGAACGTTTGTAGATTGATAGGTTATTCGATACTAACTTCTCGAGAACTGAGCGATTACAGTGGATGTTAGTGTCCCAACCGCCCCATGGTCTTGAATGGATCATCGGCAACAAAGCCGGTCGTTTAGACCTGAACTCAGGTCACAACGGCCCCTGCTCAGGTAAAACCAGAACCAGCCGTACATGCATAACAGTGGTCCGATACAGCAACAGGAGTTCCCGGAGGTACGGGGGCCTTGAGCTCGGCAATGTGGGTCTTTTTCTCCCCCAGGAAGAGCCCGGCCGCCAGATTAAAGTCGCAATCATAGAGATATCCATCCCACGAGACCGAGACGAGCGTCCGGCACATGAGCCTATCGACAGCACAGGGATTGAAGCTTGCTGCCAGCCTCTGCATGTATGTTGCAAAATTCCCCGACTCCAGAAGCCAGTGTCGAAACCTTCCCAGCGGAACATTGGCAAAGGTATAGAGATTGTTAAAGGTAACGCCCCAGTTTTTCTGGAGGTCCGCTTTGAACTTCTTCTCGGCCTCCGCCTGCGAGACCGGGAGAAAGGCGCCCGCCGGGTTGGACACCAGGTCGAGCTCGAGTCCTGATCCCGCTTGTCCATATCCCTTGGCATTCAACTTCTTCAAGACAGCGATGCTCTGATCCCACACCCCTCTGCCGCGCTGAGACTCCACCTGGCCGATATGCAAAGAAGGGAGGGACGCGACAATGACAATATGATGCTCTTTGCAAACATCTATCACGTACTCTCTCAGAGGTGAATGCAAAGCCGTGAGATTGGAGCGGAGCATAACCCGTGATGCAAGGGGTGAAACCCCCTCGATAAGAGCGCCCAGATTCTCATTCATCTCCGGCGCTCCCCCCGTGATGTCTATGGTATGGAAATGACTCCGTTGAGCGAAGGCTATAACTTCATCAATAGTCTTTCGGCTCATCACTTCCCGACGCCCGGGGCCGGCTTCGAGATGGCAATGTTTGCACGACTGGTTGCAAAGCAGGCCACAATTAATTTGCAAGGTCGCTGTTTGGCCGCGATTGAGCTCAAGCCCATGCCGCGAGATGACCTGAGCAAACGGCTCAACTACTTGAAGGGACTCACGTGCAGCAGCTGTGGCTTCTTGGTTCGATGGCTGTATCTCCATTAATTAATCCTTCTCATACCGACCACTGCGCCTCGGGTCGACACGCACGAAAAAAAGGCATCAAGCATGCCCTTGTTGCCATCAAAGCATCCCCAGCCCTTGCCCAATTTAACGAGGTGCCGCCCTCCGATTATGACACTGCTAACGATGCCTCCCCCGGGGCTGTCCTACATCGAGAGCTTTGCGGCGATCTTACGCATCTGGACCCCATGAACGAGGGAAGCCCCCCCTCGTATCGCCACTGCCACATGGACGGCCTCGGTCATTTCGCTAACATTAGATCCCTTTTCCAGACACGCCTGCGTATAGGCATCGATGCAATACGGGCATTGAATTGTGTGGGCAACGGCGAGGGCGATGAGCGCTTTCTCCCGCTCCGTGAGGTCACCCCCTGCAAATACGGCACGGTAGTAGTCAAAAAATTTCTGAGCAAGCGCTGACGCCTCCTTGCCGACTTCTTCGAACTTCGGCAGGTCTTGCGGATCATAATAAGATGCCATGAGCATGTCTCCCTTCTGATTTGTATAGCGCTACATGAAGCATACCACAAATGCCTTTCTCTTGGAAATCGAGGGGATTTAAAACCTATTTCCTAGACAATTGATGGCGGGGTTTCTATGTCCTCTTATCAAGTCTTGCCTGCAGGGTCTTGGTAAACTCCGCTTCCACCTTTTTTGCCTTGGCCTGCATGATCCTCTCTCCAAACATAGCCAGCTTGCCTGCTATAGTTGCATCGGCCGAGTATGAGATCTCCACGGCGCCGCTCGCGGTTTCCCGTAAGTCGATACGGACTTTGTGAACAGCCTGATCGGCCTTCTCTATTTCCGCGCGCTGCCCTTCGATTTCAAGATGAAGCGGGGCGTCGACCTTGGTCAGCGTTGCCTTTATCTTAAATCTTAAGGGAAGAGGGCCGACCTTCTGCATAATCACTATGGCATAGTGTTTCTCATCGAGGCGTTCTATCTTTTCAATGCCTGGCACGCAGGCCTGCAGCGTCTCCGGTTCCAGGAGCATGTCCCATACCTTTTGAATAGGTGCTCTTACGCTGATTTTCCCCGCCAATACCATCGTATTGTCTCCTCAAATCATGGCTCTGCCGCGCATTACACCAATGAAAGAGGGTTAGCATGTCTGCTAACCCCGTGTATCTATGTTGGTGGTCCCAAGGGGAGTCGAACCCCTGTTTTCGGCGTGAGAGGCCGACGTCCTAGGCCACTAGACGATGGGACCTTGATCTCTTCTCCTTATGTATGATCGTGACCCCTAGTTTACCAAATGCCCCGGACAAGTCAAGAGAAAGAAGCCTGCCGCCATAATCTCCTCTATATTACTGTTCAAGGCCAGAGCCACCCGTTGGATTTTGCCCCCTGTGCTCCGACAACGCATCCATGCGGTTCTTACTAAGCAGAACATATAATAGATTACGTCCCCCCTTTAGAAAAAGGGGGGCGGGGGGGATTTGATAATTGGGGGAATCCCCCTCAATCCCCCTTTACAAAGGGGGATATTAAGACAGCGCAGAATAAGTGCAGAGAGAAAATTATAAAATGATGCATACGATTTTATACTCTCCGTAGTACCTCATGGACATCGATTGGCACTCGTGGTATGTTTGCCTAGATAATAAATTTCTTTCCTCTCCCCTCGGGGAGAGGGGGGTTGCTGTTATGAGAAATTATTTGCTGAAGGGTGACCATAATTGGAAGATAGCGCAGAAAAGTCGTCCATAAGTACGGGGAGCGAAAAAGCGTACAATAAGCCTTCAACAGACTTCATCCGCGCCATCATCACCGAAGACCTGAAGGCAAACAAGAATGACGGGCGGGTGGCGACCCGTTTTCCACCGGAGCCGAACGGCTATCTCCACATCGGCCACGCCAAGTCCATCTGCCTCAACTTCGGCATAGCTGCCGACTACAGGGGCACCTGCAATCTGCGGTTCGATGATACCGACCCGAGCGGCGAGTCAATGGAATACGTGGAATCCATTAAATCAGCAGTCCGCTGGCTGGGGTTCGATTGGGCAGACCGAGAGTTTTTTGCCTCCGACTACTTTGAGCGCCTCTATCAATACGCCGTGCAGCTCATCGAAAGGGGCAAGGCCTTTGTATGCAGCTTAACGCCCGAGGAGATCCGCGCATACCGCGGCACCTTGACTGAGCCGGGCAAGGAGAGCCCGTATCGCAGCCGCCCGGTAGCAGAGAATCTCGATCTGTTCGAGCGCATGCGCGCCGGAGAGTTTGAGGAGGGGGCGCACGTGCTCCGGGCCCGGATCGACATGGCTTCTCCGAATATCGTCATGCGCGACCCCATCCTCTACCGCATCAAGAAGGAGGCGCACTACCGCACCAACACACAGTGGTGCATCTATCCGATGTACGACTTCGCCCACTGCCTCTCGGACTCCCTTGAGGGGATCACCCACTCCATCTGCACGCTGGAGTTCGAGATCAACCGGCCGCTCTATGACTGGATCCTCGACGAGCTGAAGACGCCGTGCCACCCCCGGCAGATCGAGTTTGCGCGCCTCAACCTCAGCCACACCGTCATGAGCAAGCGCAAGCTCGCGGAATTGGTGCGGCAGGATCATGTCACGGGATGGGACGACCCCCGTATGCCCACGCTGGCAGGGATGCGCAGGCGCGGCTACCCGCCGGAGGCGATCCGCGAATTCTGCGAGCGCATCGGCGTGGCCAAGCGCGACAGCCTGGTCGATATGGAGCTGCTCGAACACTGCGTGCGGGAGGACCTCAACCTGCAAGCCCCCCGCGCCATGGCCGTGTTGAGACCCCTTAAAGTGGTCATCGACAACTATCCCGAAGGCAAGACTGAAGAATTCGATGCCCCCAATCACCCGCAGAACCCCGGCATGGGGACGCGCAAGGTCCCCTTCAGCCGCGTTCTCTACATTGAGCAGGATGATTTTCTGGAAGATGCGCCAAAAGGCTTCTTTCGGCTGACGCCTGGGCGCGAGGTGCGGCTGCGAAACGCCTATTTTATTAAGTGTGAGCGGGTAGTCAAGGATGAAAAGACCGGTGAGATCCGCGAGGTGCACTGTACGTATGATCCTGAGACAAGAGGAGGATATGCCCCGGATGGGAGAAAGGTCAAGGCCACCATCCACTGGGTCTCAGCAGCGCATGCCTTAAAGGCAGAGGTGCGCCTGTACGACCGTCTCTTCGAGGCAGCAAACCCCGGCGCTGAAGCTGAAAAGGCAGGGGCTGATTTTAGCGCCCTCTTGAATCTAAAATCGCTGGAGACCCTGACGCAGTGCTACGTTGAGCCAAGCCTGGCAAAGGCTACCCCGGAGAGCCGCTACCAGTTCGAGCGGCTCGGGTACTTCTGCGTCGATCCCCTTGATTCCTCTGACAAGGCTCTCGTGTTCAACCGCACCGTCACCCTGCGGGACACCTGGGCCAAGATTGTAGAGAAGGAAACTAGATAGTAACGCACAGGTGGTGGAGCTATAAGCTGCGCCACGGCGCAGAAAAAGGGCCTTCTCTCGATCGAGCGAGGCCCTTGATTTTTATGTGGCTGGGGGACCAGGATTCGAACCTAGATTCACGGAGTCAGAGTCCGTTGTCCTACCATTGAACGATCCCCCATTCCAAACCTGTATAGACTTGCGCGCTTATGCCGTCTTCTTAAAATAATTCAGATTGACAGTAATTAGCTGAGGTGTTATCATGTTATCATCTTTGTAAGCATGGGAGCAATTATGGTAAGAACACAGATCCAATTAACAGATGAACAGGCGCGGGCAATTAAGAGGATAGCTTCGTCAAAGGGCGTTTCGGTTGCCGAGGTCATACGCCGGGCTGTTGAGGGGGTCATCAAGTCAAGCCCAAAGGCGGATATGGAGGAACGACAAAAGCGGGCCCTTGATATTGTCGGGAGATTTAAATCGGGCAAACGCGATGTCTCCAAAAGGCATGATGCCTACCTTAAGGATGCCTACGGCAAATGAGGCTATTCGTAGATACCTCTGCTTTCTATGCATTGTTCGACAGTGACGATGGAAGCCACCCTAAGGCAAAGAAGGCATGGGACGAGCTTATCCAGCCCGAAAACACGGTGGTAACGAGCAATTATGTCCTGGTAGAAACCTTCGCCCTCATGCAGAGCAGGCTTGGTGTTGAGGCAGTGAGGGGATTCCAGGAGGATTTGGTCCCCATCCTCCACGTGGAATTCATCACCTTCGCGATGCATCGATTGGGCGTTGCCGCTTTACTCTCCGCTTCGAGGCGGGGACTCAGCCTGGTCGATTGCGTCAGCTTTGAGATCATGCGCGACCTCGGCATAAAGACGGCTTTTACGTTCGACTCGCACTTCAGGGAACAAGGATTTGAAGTAACCCCTTAAAAAAAAGAGGTAATAAAAAGGGGGTTGGCCAGATTGAGCCAACCCTTTTTTATTCTCTGGCTGGGGGACCAGGATTCGAACCTAGATTCACGGAGTCAGAGTCCGTTGTCCTACCATTGAACGATCCCCCAATTGTTGTATTACTTTACCGAAACTCTTGTGATGCGTCAACGTCTTTTATCCGAGTATACGGTCAGACCTGGGTCCCTCGATTTCTCTACATCCTGCTGAATATCTTCTTCAACCCAATCAACCGGACGGGATTAAATATGCGTGCTTCACAAGGTCCACCTAGTCGGGTATACTGTATGGCAGGCTATGGGCTTACCTTAGTTGGTTGCCCGCATGGTTTCCAATATCCCGAAAGGACAGATAGCGCCGGATATACGCAAGACTTTGGGGTGAAGACAGATGCTAAACTATAGCTATACAGACCGTTAGGTGAAGCGGCGGCAGATATGCTGAAAGAGAGGGGGTGATGAGCAATGATATTCGGGAAGAAGAAACAGAAGTCCGAGAAAAAGGGCAAAGGCATGAAAAAAGGCGACAAGTGGGTTTGCGGCCAGTGCGGCCTGGCCGTGACCGTAGATGAGGCGTGTGGCTGCGTGGACATGTGTGACATAATGTGCTGCGGCAAAGCGATGAAACGAAGATAGATATCTCTATCAGCAATAATTACTCAAGCCGCCGCTTCACCTGGCAAGGCCCTATTCCTTCCGCCTGAAAGAAGTCTCCGTCTTGTCTTAGGGAGCAGGAAAAAAACATAAGGGGCCGGTCTTAAAAATTTGTCCAGAAAATAAGCCTTCAAATTCCCCCAACCCCCCCTGACCAAAGGGTCACTGGCCAAAGGGCCACTGGCTAAAGAGCCACCTCCGGCTTCGGCTTCGGTTTAGCCAGGGGGCAAAGGGGGGGATTGATGATCCTTTCTGCCACACCTTCATATCTCCCGTGACTTCTCTTGCGCAGGATTGGCCCGCGCCCTCACCTTGATCCGCTCGACAACGACGCTCCAGGCGAGCTCCTCAGGGGTCTCCGCATTGATGGCAAGGCCGATGGGGGCGTGACCCTGGCCGAGTTCCCTCTGCGTGTGCCCCCTTTTGCAATGGCACCATACCCCCTTGCCGACCTCTCTCTTGCAGTTCAGGGATACGTTGTAAAAAATCCGCAAGATCGGTATAGTAAAGGCATCACGAGATGCCATTGAGATACACCGCCGTTGCGATGGCTTTACAGGGAGGAGGAAGCTGATGGAAGAATTGAAAAAGGAATTGCTTGACCAAAAAAGGCGCCTGGAGAGCCTGCGGGGTTATCTTTGACCTCGATGACAAGGGGAAACGGGTAAAGGAGATCGAGGGAAAGGAGGGGGTCCCCGGGTTTTGGGATGACCCCCAAAAAGCCCAGGAGCTCTTAAGAGAAAAGGCGGGTCTGCTCCGGGTTATAGATTCATGGAAAGGGCTGACTAAGGAATTGGAGGAGATCGAGATCCTCCTGGAGATCGCCGAGGTAGAGGATGGGGGGGAGGCCGCAGAGGCCCGTGAAAGGTTAGCCGAGACCGAAAAAAAGCTCAAGGCCCTGGAGCTGGAGAGGATGTTCGCCGACAAGGACGATCCCCGCAACGTCATTGTCAACATCAACGCCGGCGCCGGAGGAACCGAGGCCCAGGATTGGGCGGAGATGTTGCTGCGCATGTATCTGCGATGGGCCGAGCGCAGGGGTTTTTCCGCCGAGATAGCCGACATCCTCGCCGGAGAAGAGGCAGGGATCAAAAGCGTAACGTTTCTGGTCAGAGGTGCGTATGCCTACGGCAATCTGAAGGCCGAGGCCGGGGTTCATCGCCTCGTGCGGATCTCGCCGTTCGATGCAGGCAAGAGGCGACATACCTCCTTTGCCTCGGTATTTGTATACCCGGAAACCCCGGACGACGTGGTCATCGATATTGACGAAACTGACCTGAGGATAGATACCTACCGGTCCGGGGGCGCAGGGGGACAGCATGTGAACAAGACCGATTCAGCCGTCCGCATCACCCATCTCCCTACAGGCATCGTGGCACAGTGTCAAAATGAGCGCTCTCAGCATAAGAATAAGGCCACCGCTCTGAAGATCCTCAAGGCCCGCCTCTATGATCTGGAGATGCATAAGCGGGCCGAGAAGATGGAGGAGATCCACAAGGGCAAAAAGGACATTGCCTGGGGGAGTCAGATACGCTCCTATACCCTTCACCCCTATCGGCTGGTCAAAGACCACCGGACCGGGGTGGAGCGGGGCGATGCGGAAACGGTCTTGGACGGCGATATCGATCGCTTTATCGAAAGCTATCTTATGAACCAATAGGCCACGAGAACGCCCGGAACAGCTTGACTTTCCACGGGAAGAAGACTACAATTTATATTGTCCTATGGAAGAGGGGAAAAGAATAGAAAAATTTGTCGTTTTAGAGGATAGGTTAAACAAGATACTGCAAGGCTACACCGCATTAAAGGAGGAGAAAGAAAGGCTTTTCTCCCAGATAAGAGAACAAAAGGAGGAAGTGGAAAGGTTGAGGGACGAAATTTCCACCTTAAAGGATGAGCGGGTGGAGGTGCACGCGAGGATAGAGCGGCTGATAAAGAGGCTGGAAGGGATCCCCATAGATTGAGAATGACCCTCATGGCTGCAAGAGGGGGATCGGAGATGGAGAAGAGGAGTATTGAGGTTGAGATCTTCGGACACCGATACACGCTGAAAAGCGAGTTTCCCGAGGCGCAGGTAAAGCGAGTGGCCGAATATGTTGACGGCAAGATGAGAGAGGTTGCAAAGGGGACCACATCGGTTGACAGTCTTCACATAGCTATTTTAACAGCCTTGAATATCGCCCAAGATTATCTGCAGGAGAAGGGTAACCAAGAAGAGCTCTTGCAGCGAATAAAAGAGAAAGCTGATCGATTGGAGGAATTTATTGCCTTAAAAATGGGGTGAACGGGGAAGAAAAGGTGAGTGGGTGAAACCTATCGCTTAGGATTAGCCTCTCCCCACAAGGCCTCCGGGCCTTTGATGAAATAAAAGTTGTTTGCTGAGGTAAGGGGATTTGCTGACACATCGAATGAGTCTCTTAGAGATTGACCACATAGGCCGCAAGCAGTCGCAGGAGGTCCTTTCCTGAACTGAGCGGCACCCCTTTCCTAAAACCCGCCCCTTTCTCTCTTCTGTTAAGCCCCACAGTGCTGTTTAAATACCAGTAAGGAGGTGCTTCATGCAGATTTCCGTCTTACTATTTATTCTAGTCCCTATCGTCGCCTGTGGGCTGGGTTCCTTGGTGGGATATGTTGTACATAAGAAACTAGGAGAGGCTCGCTTAGAGTCGGCAGAGAAAACCGCCGAGAAGATCATAGAGGAGGCCAAAAAGAAGGCCGAGATGATGGAAAAGGAGGCCCAGCTTCAGGCCAAGGGCATCCTCTATCAGACCAAGGCCGATTTTGACAAGGAGATGGCCGACAAGAGGGATGCGCTCCAAAGGTTGGAAAAGAGATTCTTGCAGAAAGAGGAAAATATCGACAAGAAGGTGGATATATTGGATGCCAAGGAGAGCGAGATCAATAAGAAAGAGGCGATCCTGGCAGAGAAGGAAAAATCGGTGAAGGAGCAGGACAAGAAGTATCAGGAGCTCGTGGCCGAAGAAAAGACAAGGCTGGAGAAGATCGCCCATATCACCTCTGAGGAGGCCAAGAAATTGCTGGTGGAGAGGATGGAAAACGAGGCGCGACATGAGGCTGCCAAGAAGATAAAGGGGATCGAGGAAGAGCTGAAAGAGCAGGCGGCCAAAAAGGCAAAAGAGATCATCAGCCTGGCCGTACAGAGGTACGCCGGGGAGTACGTCATGGAGAAGACGGTCTCGTTGGTCAATCTCCCCAACGAAGAAATGAAGGGGAGGATAATCGGACGAGAAGGGAGGAATATCCGGGCGTTGGAGGCGGCTACAGGGGTGGATCTCATCATCGATGACACGCCGGAGGCGGTGATCATCTCAGGGTTTAACCCTGTCAGACGCGAGGTCGCCAGGAAAGCCCTCGAGAAGCTGATCAGCGACGGGAGGATCCACCCTACTCGCATCGAGGAGATCGTGGCCAAGGTGGAACAGGAGGTAGAGGCCAGTATCAAAGAGGCAGGGGAGCAGGCTGCCTTCGACGTCGGGGTGCACGGGTTGCATCCCGAGGTGATCAAGATGATCGGCAAGTTGAAGTACAGGACGAGCTTTGCTCAAAATGTCTATCAGCATTCGTTGGAAGTGGCCTTCCTCTGCGGCATCATGGCCTCTGAATTGAATCTCAACGTGAAGCAGGCCAAGAGGGCCGGGCTGCTGCACGATCTCGGCAAGGCGGTGGACCATGAGGTTGAAGGGGTACACGCGACCATCGGCGCCGATCTGGCCAAAAAATATGGCGAATCCCCGGAGGTGGTCAATGCCATTGGCGGCCATCACGACGAGGCGGATCTTAACAACATCTTGGCGGTCTTGGTCCAGGCGGCTGACGCCCTTTCCGGGGCGCGGCCCGGGGCCCGGAGGGAGATGCTTGAGACCTATGTCAAGCGCCTCGAGGATCTCGAGAAGATAGCCAACTCCTTTTCAGGGGTAGAAAAGTCCTATGCCATTCAGGCGGGCAGGGAGGTGCGCATTATCGTCCAGAATGAGCAGGTCTCCGATGCGGAGGCGCTCATGCTCTCAAAAGACATCGCCCGCAAGGTTGAAAAGGAGCTGCACTACCCCGGCCAGATAAAGGTGACCGTCATCCGGGAGACACGGGCTGTGGAGTACGCAAAATAGAAAGTGAGAGAGGTTTGAGGATACTATTTATCGGAGATGTGGTGGGGAAAGGGGGGAGGCGGGCTATAGCAGAGCTTCTCCCCAAACTTATGGGCGAGGGGGTCGATTTTGTTATCGCCAACGGGGAGAACGCCTCCGGGGGTATGGGGATTACTCCCCAGATTGCCGAGCAGTTGTTTGAGACGGGGGTCGATGTCATTACCTCCGGGAACCACATCTGGAGAAAAAAAGAGATGATCCCCTTTCTTGAGCAGGAGCCGCGTGTCCTGAGACCTGCCAACTATCCTCCCGGCATACCGGGCAGGGGCGGGGGGGTATATACGACCGCGGGGGGAGAGAGGGTCGGCGTCTTAAACCTGGAGGGCAGGGTTTTTATGAGGTCCCTGGAATCGCCCTTTAAAACGGCTGAGGAGCAGATCTCCTTGTTGCGGAGGGAGACGCGTATTATTATTGTCGACTTCCATGCAGAGGCTACCTCCGAAAAGATGGCCCTTGGTTGGTTTCTCGACGGCGAGGTCAGCGCCGTTCTGGGAACTCATACCCATGTTCAGACGGCCGATGAGCGGGTGTTGCCCGGGGGGACGGCCTACATCACCGATGTGGGAATGACCGGCCCCTGTGACTCGGTGATCGGGATTAAGAAGGAGATCGCCCTGGAGAGATTTCTCACCATGATGCCCAATAAATTCGAGACTGCCACGGGGAACATAGAACTGCAAGGGGCAATCGTAGAGGTGGATGAGAGGAATGGTTCCAGCGTGGGGATCCGCAGGGTCAAGATGGGAATCGATCAAGCAAACCCATGAACAATATATACGATATCTTAAAAGAGAGAGGATTCATCGAAGGGGTCACCGACGAAGACGGCCTGCGTGATCTCCTGGGTTCCAAGGAGATCACGTGCTATATCGGCTTTGACCCGACCGCCGCGAGCCTCCACGTGGGGAGCTTGATCCCCATCATGTCCTTGGTGCACATGCAGCGGATGGGTCACCGGCCCATTGCCCTGGTGGGGGGGGGCACGGTCCTTATAGGAGACCCCAGCGGGAAGAAGGAGATGAGGCAGATCCTCTCCCTGGCAGAGGTAGAGAAAAACGCCAAGGGGATTAAGAGACAGCTCTCCCAATACCTCGATTTCAAGGAAAACAAGGCCCTGCTCTTGAACAATGCCGATTGGCTGGTCCCGTTAAATTACATCGAATTTTTGCGGGACATCGGGAGGCACTTCAGTGTCAACAGGATGCTGACCGCCGAATCGTACCGTGCAAGGCTGGAGACAGGGCTGAATTTTGTGGAATTCAACTATATGCTCCTGCAGGCGTACGACTTCCTGCACCTCTACCGGGAATATGAGTGCCGGCTCCAGATGGGCGGGAGCGATCAGTGGGGAAACATCGTGGCCGGCGCCGATCTCATCAGGAGGGTAGAGGGTGGAGTCGCCCATGGCATGGTCTTCCCCCTTATCACGACAGCGTCGGGGGACAAGATGGGCAAGACCGCTCAGGGGGCCGTCTGGCTGAATCCCAAGCTCACCTCTCCCTATGAATACTATCAATATTGGATAAACACCGATGATCGTGACGTGGAGCGTTTCTTGGCCCTGTTTACCTTCTTGCCCCTGGAGGAGGTCAAGCGGTACGGTCGGCTCACCGGGGCCGAGCTCAGGGAGGCCAAAGAGGTCTTGGCCTTTGAGGCCACCAAGATCACCCATGGTGAAGAGGAAGCCCAGAGGGCTCGCGAGGCGTCACGCAGGGCATTCGGCAACGAGCAGGGGAGCCTGGAGGCGATGTCCACTACTTCCTTGGACAAGGGACGCCTCAAAAAGGGGCTCGTTGCCTCTGAGCTCTTCGCCGAGACAGGGCTCTGCGCATCGAAGGGCGATGCCAAACGGTTGATCTCGCAGGGGGGGGCTTATGTAAACGGAAGACGTCTTCAGGATATCGATGAGGTGATCACCGACGAGGATTTCCAAGAGGGGTCCATTGTCCTGCGGGCGGGCAAGAAGCGCTTCCATCGTGCGATACTCAAGAAGGGGTAACTGAAGGAGGGTAATCATGGCCGGGAAGGACAGGCTGAACGCGCTGGAGGTTGCGCTCAACAATGAGTTGAAGGAACGGAAATTCTATCTGAAACATGCCGAGAGGACCGATCATCCCCTCGGCAGGATGATGTTCGAGCGGATAGCCGATGAGGAACTCGAACACTACGAGCGGCTCCAGGAGCTTCACGAGAAATGGGTGAAGGGGGAACAATGGCCGGAAACCATCCCCCTCGAGGTGAGAGGGACCAAGGTCGGCAATATCCTGAACGGCATCATAAGAAAGATCGATGAAACGCGTGAGGGGGATACCGATGACCTCAAGGCGGTGCGGACGGCCATTGATTTCGAGGCCAAGGGGGCACGGTACTATGCAGAGCTCAGTGCAATGGTCTCTGAGCCCAAAGAGAAGCAATTCTTTAATCTCCTGTCGACGATTGAGAATGAGCATTATCTGTCCTTGAAGGATACCGAGGAATACTTGACGGATCCCGCTTCCTGGTATCGGAAGATAGAGCACCACAGCCTTGACGGGGGCTAGTTGCCTCTCGGCATTGGTGTCCGAGGGCGGATCTTTCAAAAAAGGAGAGGAATTATGAAAGATAACATTATAAAAGTTATAGGGACGGCTCTCGTAGCCGTGCTGTTTAGCTTGCCCGTCGTTGGTCTAGGGGTACAAATAACTACGGATGAGGAGGTGCCGAGGATAACGAAAGAACAGCTCAAGACAGCGCTGGGGGATCCCGGTATCATCATTCTCGATGTTCGCCTACAAGATCAGTGGGAGGCAGCCGATCAAAAAATCCCCGGCGCACTGCATGAAGACCCGAAACAGGACATCAAGTCGTGGTCGCATAAGTACCCCAAAGAAAAAACAGTGGTACTCTACTGTGCGTGACACAATGAGGCGACCAGCGCCCGGGTGGCACGGCAGCTTATGGACATGGGGTTTTCAGAGGTCTATGCCCTCAAAGGTGGTTGGACAGAGTGGCTCACGGCTCAGTTTCCCACGGAAAAGAAGGGTGCCGTAAAATAAACGTGTGTCAGATCAGGGCGCCTTTGACGCCAACCCTGATTATGCCCTCTGGTGCGGCTGGAGTGCGATGCACCAGGACCTGACTGCGATCACAGAGGCGGCTGCGGAGCTACGCAGGACCGACAAACAGAGGAAGAACTGACGGAAAAAGGCGGGCAGGGTCAGGCCCGGCTTCTAACGAAACATCTACCCAACGGGCCCCGAACAAGGGGCCCGTTTATTGCCTGAGCACAGGCGCTATGGCAGATTGCGTTATGGTTTCACTGAAAGGGAGGGCAATCTCTCCCTTATGTTTTTTTATTGACGAGCGCGAGAAATAATCATACCTTCTCCATCTACCTGGGAATGCTTTATCCATGAAAGATAGAACCACCACGCTGACTACGGGACCCTTTTGGGGCCATATCTGGCAGCTCTCCTGGCCCATGCTGCTCATCATGATCTTTAACTTCATGGTGGGCTTCGCCGATATCTACGTCGCCGGGCTTATCAACCCCGAGGTCCAGGCGGCAATCGGGTTCATCAGCCAGCTCTACTTTCTGCTCATCATCGTCGCCAATGCCATCAGCATCGGAACGGTGGCCTTGATCTCCAGAAACATCGGTGCAGGAGACATCGCCAGGGCGACAGCGAATGCCAAGCAGTCCTTGATCTTCGGATTTTTCGTTGGTGCGGCGCTGACCATCGCCGCCCTTGTCTTCGCCCGGGAGATCATCGCTGCTGCGGGATTCCCCTCGGAGATCAGCGCCATCGGCGAGACCTTTTTGCGGATCTTCGCCTTTGCCCTGGGTCCGAATTACCTCCTCATCATCTCCAATGCCGTCTTTCGCGCCAGCGGCGAGGTGAAAAAGCCCCTCATAACCATGTTCGTGGTAAGCGCGGTTACCATCATCGGAGACTTCGGCCTGGTCTTCGGCATTACACCCTTGCCCAAGATGGGATACCCCGGCATTGCCCTGGCCACGGCCATTGCCGCAACACTGGGCATGACGATCAACTTTGCCTTCTTTTTCCTCAATCGCTGGAGGACCCTGTATCGCAGGCCATGGACCATCTCAATCGCCTCGATCAAGACCATCGCCAAGCTGGGCTGGCCGGCTGTTCTTCTCCAGATCGCCTGGAATGCCGGCAGCATCGTCCTGTACAATATCCTCGGCAGGTTGGGAGACGCGCGCATCGTGGCCCTTGCCTCGCTCACCAACGGCCTCAGGATAGAGGCCATCATCTTTCTCCCCGCCTTTGCCCTCAACATGGCCGCTGCGGTCCTCGTGGGGCAAAACCTGGGCGCCAAGAGTCCCGAGCGGGCCGAGGCAGTGGGGTGGAAGATTGCCGGGGCGGGGGTGATATTCATCAGCGCCATCTCCATCGGCATCTTTATCTGGGCCCGCTCCTTCGCCGCTCTTTTGACAAGAGAGCCTGCCGTCCTCGCGGAGACGACCCGTTATCTGCGGATCATGATGTTCTCCGAGCCCTTTATGGCGCTGAGCCTCATCCTGGGAGGGGGGCTCCAGGGCGCCGGGGACACCAGGGGGACCATGCGGCTGGTCATCTTCAGCATGTGGTTGATCCGCCTGCCTCTGGCCTTTCTCTTCGCCCTGGTGCTCGGATACGGGGCAGTGGGGGCCTGGGCGGCGATGATCACCTCCATGACCATCCAGGGGACCTTGATGGCGCGGCGCTTCCACCAAGGCAGGTGGAAGCGCTTGCAGGTGGAGTAATAATGGTTACTTTATGAGGTAGCTTTTTCCTCTCTTTAAAATCCCCCTCGATCCCCCTTTTTCCAAGGGGGAGGTTACTCCTCCCTTTTCGTAAAGGGAGGTGGGGAGGGATTTGGATAGTGTATTATCTGAGAAAGTCCTTCTCGCGCCCCTCTTAAGCAAACCGAGGGTGGCCCTTTGGTCAGGGGGGATGGAGGGGATTTGAGACCTACTATTCCCGGCGGCAAGACCAAGGGACACGCAGAGAGATAATTTTATAATGCAACTCTTTAATACCTTCGGTAGAAAGATGGAGACCTTTCAGCCCGTGCATAAGGAGCTCGTCTCCGTATTCACCTGCGGCCCCTCGGTCTACCAGCACTCCCATATCGGCAACTTCAGGACCTTTCTCTTTGAGGATATCCTGGTCCGGTATCTGGATTACCTGGGGTATCAGGTCAAGAGGGGGTTGAATGTTACCGACATCGAGGACAAGGCGATCCAGGAAGCGGCAAAGGAAGGGGTCAGCGTCAAGCAGCTCACCGATCGGAATATCGAGGGCTTCCTCAAGGAGATGAAGGGGTTGCGGATGAAGACGCCTGATTTTCTGCCGCGGGCCTCGGAGGCGGTTGGCAGGGCTGTGGAGATCATCGAGCGGCTTTTGGAGCTGAAGATCGCCTACTGGCACCAAGGCAAGGTCTATTTTGACCCCCTTAAGTACCCTGGATTCGGCGAGCTCTACGGCCTCGACATGGCAAAGTGGCCTACTCAAAAGAAACGATTCCATAAAGACACCTATCCCGGCATGCAGTGGAACCGCGGGGACTTTGTGTTGTGGCATGGATATAAAGGTGGGGAAGAGGCCTTCTGGGATACGCAGATCGGCAAGGGCAGGCCGTCCTGGAACATCCAGGACCCGAGCATGATCAGCCAATCATTCGACGAGACCCTCTCCATCTACTGCGGCGGCATCGACAACCTCTTTCGCCACCACGACTATTCCAGGGCCATCCTCGAATCAATCAGGCCCTATCCCATGGCCAGATACTGGCTCCACTGCTTTCACCTGCATGTTGATGGCAAGAAGATGTCCAAGAGCGTCGGGAATATCCTCTATACCGACAACCTCCAAAAGCAGGGATACGCAATGAGCGAGATCAGGTTCTTCCTGATCTACGGGCACTATCGAAAGACAATGAATTATTCAGACAAGCGGATGCGCTCTACCACGGAGAAGCTGCGGCGGTTTAAAGAACAGGTGAAGCGGATCAAGGGCAAGGCAGGTTCTACCACGGATGCGGACACGGAGCAGGCACGGAAGATCAATGATGCCTTCCGCGAACGGATGGATGATGATCTGGATGTCAAAGGGGCGTTTGATACTGTTTCTGATCTGGTATCCGGTATGGATATGAGGGACTTTCCTCCGACCACCGCCTCAGGGATCATCACGGCCTTGGGGGATATTGATGGAGTGTTGCAGGTTATTTTATAGTAGAAACCTACCAGCTTCAGGGTATAAGGGCTGAAGCGCAAGTCGGATGATACAAGGGAGAATCAAACAGGGTTACAGGGGCACCCTGTGATCAATCTCCTTCCTTCTCGCTCCCCTCTGTCATCTCTTCAGGGCGGTTCTTTTGCATCTCATCCTGGATCATCTCCCCCAGGTTCGAGGTGACTTCTTCCTCACCGCCCACGTATTGCTTTATCTCCTCCCTTTCTTTCTTGCGCATCAACGCCTTAATGCTCAAGCCGATCTTCCGCTCCCTGGGGTCGATGTTGAGGATGAGAACGGTGACCGTATCCCCCACCTTGACGGCATCGGAGGGATGTCCGATCTTTTGCTCCCCGGTGCCGAGCTCCGATATATGGATCAAGCCCTCCAACTCCTCTTCCAGCTCCACAAAGGCCCCAAAATCGGTGAGGCTCGTGATGGTTCCGGTGACCACCTGTCCGGCTTTATATTTTTGGGGGACCGTATCCCACGGGTCCGGACGCAGTTGCTTGATCCCCAAGGAAAACCGCTCGTTCTCCTTGTCTATCTTCAGTACGATGGCCTCTACCTCTTGCCCCTTTTTATAGGCATCGGCAATGTGTTTGATCTTCTTGGTCCAGGAGAGCTCCGAGACATGCACCAGGCCGTCGATGCCCTCGTCAATCCCGATGAAAATCCCGAAATCGGTCACCGTCTTGACCTGGCCCACGATCTTGGTCCCCACGGGATACCTTTCCTCGATGAGATCCCAGGGATTGGGCTCGATCTGTTTCATCCCGAGGGAGATGCGCTTTTTATCCATATCGACGTTCAGCACCACCGCCTCCACGATATCGCCGATACGCACGTACTTGGAGGGATGCTTGATCTTCTTGGTCCATGACATCTCCGAGACATGCACCAAACCCTCGAGCCCCTCTTCCAGCTCCACAAAGACCCCATAGTCGGTGATGCTCACCGCTTTCCCCCTGACCCGTAAACCGACAGGGTATTTCTCCTGCACCGTGCTCCATGGATCCGGGGTAAGCTGCTTGAGGCCCAAAGAGATCCTCCCGGACCCCTCATCAAAGTTTATCACCTTGACGGTAACCCGATCCCCCATGGCAAACCGCTTCGTGGGGTGCCCCACTCTCCCCCAGGCAATATCGGTAATGTGCAGCAGCCCGTCTATCCCTCCCAAATCGATGAAGGCCCCATAGTTGGTGATGTTCTTGACAATACCTTCAATTACGGCGCCCACGCACAGATTTTTGAGGGTCTCCTTTTTCAGGACCTCCCGCTCTTGCTCCAGAATGGACCGGCGAGACAGCACGATGTTCCCTCGCCTACGGTTGAATTTGAGGACCTTAAATGTGAATCTCTTACCTATAAATTGGTCTAAATCCTGCACCGGATGCAAGTCGATCTGCGAGCCGGGCAAAAAAGCGGGGATGCCGATGTCCACGGTCAATCCGCCCCTGACCCGGGAGACGACCTTGCCTTCAATCATGCTACCTTCCTGCTCGCATGCCCGGGCGATCTCATCCCAAACCTTTGTCTTATCGGCTTTATCTTTGGAGAGGATGATGGCCCCTTCCTGATCTTCTCGCCGTTCCAGAAAAACGTCCACCTCGTCCCCCCGTTTCACCTCCAGCTTGCCATCGTGGGTGTAAAACTCAGACACCGGCACTTGCCCTTCTGATTTATATCCCACGTCGATGGTCACAACATCTTTTCCTACTTCAACCACCCTTCCTCTGACGATCTCCCCTTCCGCCAGCTCACGGAAGCTCTTTTCGTAGAATTCGCCGAGATCCTTTCCTTTCTCCTTCTCATCTCGCTGTTCGTTGTTTATTATTTTTTCTTCCGCCATCTACCATACCCCCTCCGCTTTTTTTCCTCAGAGACCCTAAACCTACACTTTATACCACAAAAAAAGAAAAAAAATCAAAAAAATACGGGATGGAGCGCCGCCCTTATCCGCTCTTCTTGATCTCCGCCAGCATCCTCTCCACCACCTCTTCCGGCGTTAACCCGGTGGAATCTATGGTGATGGCATCCGGCGCCGTCTGCAAAGGGGCTACCTCCCTGTTCCGGTCCTCTTTATCCCGCCTATCGGTATCCTCGATCACGCGGGAGAGGTCGGCGGTGATGCCCCGGTCCAGCAGCTCTTTATACCTCCTCGTGCCCCTGTCCTCGGGTTTGGCGTCCAGGTAAAACTTGACCGCCGCCTCGGGGAAGACCACCAGCCCCATATCCCTTCCCTCGGCCACCACCCCAGGGCCTCCCAACCTTCTCTGCAGATCCACCAAGGCATCCCGCACCACCTTTTCCTGGGAGATCCTGGAGGCCAACATGCTTATCTCCGGTGTCCTGATGGCCTCGGTGACATCCTTGCCGTCCATGTACACCCGCTGACCCTCCTCATTATCCTCAAACCCTATCCCGAGCTCGGCACACAGCCTGCCCAGCTTTTCCGTCATCTCAGGGGTTATCCCCCTTTGCTTGGCGCTCAGGGCAACAACCCGGTAGGTGGCGCCGGTATCGAGATACCTGTATCCCAATTGCTTGGCCAGGAGACGGGCCGCCGTGCTCTTGCCGGCCCCGGCCGGGCCATCGATGACGATTAAGAGCCTTTTACCCACAGCTCCAGGGCCTTGATAAACCGCTTGTTCTCCTCAGGGAGACCGATCGTTACCCTGATATACTCCTCCAGGCCATACCCCGCCATGCCCCGCACCACGATCCCCTCTTGCAAGAGCTCCTCCAGCGCCTGGGAGGCACGGGTGCCGCAGTGGACAAGGATAAAATTGGCCTCACTGGGGACGAAGGGAAGATTGAGACGGGACAGCTCTTCATACAGATATCGCTTGCCTGCCTCGTTTAGGCGGCCCGTCTTTTCCCTGTGTTCCTCGTCTTCTAAGGCGGCCTCCGCCGCCATCTGCGCCAGGAGGTTGACGCTAAAAGGCTGGCGCACCTTCTCCATCTGCTCTATCAGCTCTGCCCTGGCTATTCCGTATCCTATCCTGAGGCCGGCCAGACCATAGAACTTGGAGAAGGTCTTTGTCGTGATGATCCACCCTTCCTTGCGCTGGTACTCCTCAGAGCGAGGGTAGTCGGGGGCAGTCACGTATTCGCCATAGGCCTCATCTACCACGACCATCACCTGGGAGGGGAGATGGGCCAGGAACGCATCGAGCTCTGAGCGGGTGAAGATCGTCCCGGTGGGATTGTTGGGATTGCTCAAAAAGATCAGCTTGGTCTTCGGGCTCACCTTTTCGGCCACCCCGGATAGATCGATCTTAAAATCCCTGAGGGGCGCGGAGACGCAGCGTGCCCCCTGGGCCTGGGCGGCAATGCGGTAATAGGCGAAGGTGGGCGCCGGAAGCAACACCTCCTCCCCTTTCTGCAAGAAGGTCCTTACGGCCAGCTCGAAGATCTCATTAGAGCCATTGCCGATGATGATGTTGTCAAGGGAGAAAGCCAATCTCTGCGCCAGCTTCTCCTTGAGACTTCCTCCCGTCCCATCGGGATACCGATGGATGGTCTTTAAGGCCCTCGTGATAGCGGCCAGGGCCTTCGGAGGGGGACCGAGGGGGTTCTCGTTGGCAGAGAGGCGGATGAGATCCTCACCTGCACGCCACTCCCTGCCCTTGGGGTAGGGGGGTAGCGTGAGGATGTAGTCGGCTATTATTTCCTTGAGGTTAGGCATCGCTCCACAATCTGTTCGGCATTTTTTATCATTGTTTGATAGGCGTCCTCTGTCAGGCCGGCCCCCACGACGATCTCGTGCAATCGAGCAATCGGCCAGATATCGCCGGGGGCATGGGCGTCGCTGTTCAACACCAGAGGGGCCTTTGCCTCTTGCGCCAGCCGGGCCACATGGCCGTTGGTCAAAGAGTGCCCCTTGCGCGAGGTCAGCTCCAGAAATACGGCGTTTGCCTTAGCCGATAAGACCTCTTCCTCGGTGATCAGACCGGGATGGGCAAGGATGTCTGCGGAGGCATCGATGGCCATCCTGTTGGTCCCCGGGGCAACCGGCTCTACGATCGTCTCTCCGTGGACCACCACCAATTTGGCGCCCAATTTCCTGCTCCTGTTGACCAGGGCAGGTATAGCGTCAGGGGGGATATGGGTCAGCTCGATGCCGGGGATCACCTTGATCCCGCCGTGGCGATTGATCTCCTCACAAAAAACAACGATCCGGGGGATGATCAAATCGATATTGGACTGGTCGCCATGATCGGTGATGGCGAGGACCCTATAGCCCGCTGCCTCAAACCTCCTCGTCAGCTCGGCAGGGACGAGCTCTCCATCGCTGAAGAGAGAATGGGTGTGCAGATCTATCATAGGTCATACCCCACAAAGGCATTCTTTGAAGTTCAATGGCTTGTCATCCCCGAAAAACATAGGTATTTCTTCTCCTGTCCCGCCTCAGGCACAGGTGGGATACAGAATGACGCAATAAACTCGATCAATTCTACGCGAAAAATTCGGGGAAAAAGACGGGGGAAAACCGCCTCCGCCATCTACATCTTGTATTTGCCGAAGTCCTTGGAGGAGAGGCCTTCCAATAGCTCATCCAGGGCCTCCTCGCCCTCCCGTTGCTGGCGCAGATCTATCTTCCTCGACTTCGCGATCACCTCTTCATGTACATAGATCGAGGCATTGGTCCTCAGGGCCAAGGCAATGGCGTCGCTCGGCCGGGCGTCGATGGCGAAATGTGTTCCATCCATATCCAGGTGGATTATGGCGTAGAAGGTATTTTCGTGCAGGTCATTGACCTCGACCTTTGTCACCGTGACTCCCAAGGTGTCGAGGAGGTTTTTCATCAGATCATGGGTCATGGGTCTGGTGATCTGGACCTTTTCCAATTGGGCTCCGATGGCGCTGGCCTCAAAGAATCCAATCCAGATGGGGACGGTCTCTTTCTCCTGCAAGTCCTTGAGCAGCACAATGGGGGTATTGGTAAAGGGATCTACCGTCAAGCCGCTCACCTTCATCTCCCGAAACAGTACGGTCTCCTTTTTAGCCACAGCGTTCTCCCCGTATGGAGTTTTGCAAGCCCTCGGTGATCTTTACGTTGACCAACTCTCCTACCAGCTCGGGACCTCCGGTGAAATTGACAATCCGGTTACACCTCGTCCTCCCCGTCATCTTGCGGGGGGAATTTCTGCTTTGCCCCTCCACCAATATCTCCTTTACCGCTTCTTCCAATGCTTTGTTCTTTCTCAATGTTATTCCGCGCTGGAGCTCCTGAAGGACCTCCAGACGCCTTTGCTTTACCTCCGGGGGACAATCGTCTTTCCACTGAGCAGCGCGCGTCCCTTTGCGCGGGGAATATTTAAAGGAATAGAGCCCGTCAAACTCCACCGCCCGCATGAGCTCGAGGGTCTGATCGAAGTCCGCCTCCGTCTCGCCCGGGAAGCCCACCATGACATCGGCGGTAATGCTGATCTGCGGGACTTTCTCCCGCAACCTCTTTGCCTTAGAAAGGTACTCCTCCCTCGTATGACCCCGGTTCATCCTCGCGAGTACGCCATCGGATCCCGCCTGGAAGGGGAGGTGAAGGTGCTCGCAGAGATGCTCCACTGTTCCAAACGCCTCGATGGTCTCCTCCGTGAGATCCCTGGGATGGGAGGTGGTAAACCTGATCCTCTCCAACCCTGGAATTTCGTTTATCTTAGCCAACAGCTGGGGGAAAGTCAACTCATGGGGTTTATTTTTGGCGTAGGCGTTCACATTTTGACCCAGCAGGACGACTTCCTTTGTCCCTGACTGGATCAAGGCGTCTATCTCGGCCAGAACTTCGTTGCTAGGACGGCTTCGTTCCCTGCCCCGCACCGAGGGGACGATACAATAACTGCAGAAGTTATCGCATCCTTGCATAATGGTGACATAGGCGCTCAGCTGCCGTGTGTGGGGAATAGGGAGATCAACGAGGTCGCCATTCTCAAAGTCCACCGCGCAGATCCCTCTGCTCCCCTGTGCCACAGCGTGGAGGATCTCGGGGAGCCGGTGGATCTTGCCGGGTCCGAGGACGAAATCAAGGTTGGGAATGCGAGCCAACAACTGCTCCCCTCCCTGCTGGGCCACACAGCCGGCTATGCCGACGATCACTGCGGGATTGTTCTCCTTGAGTTGCTGGAAGCGCCCCATGATGCTGTAGGCCTTCTGCTCCGGCTTCTCCCGGACGGTGCAGGTATTGACCAGGATCACATCGGCCTCCTCCCACCTCTTTGTCTCCTGATAACCACACCCCTCCAGCAGGGCGAGCATCCGTTCGGAGTCATGTTCGTTCATCTGACAACCGAAGGTCTTGATGTAAACGCGCTTTTCCATAACTATCAGTTTGCCCCTCAATACCGTTGGGGCTGAAGTCCCCGATATGAATGCCTTGTCAAGTATGACTCAGGCCTCTCGTTGATAGTTAAAATTTTGCTCCTCGTCATTCCCTGCTCTCACAACAAGGGCATGCGTTGTATAAGAGAGGAAGACTTCGATGTCTTGATTTACCCCCCCCCTTCTAATCATCAAATCCGCCCGCAGGCCCCGTATCGCCTCCCAGGCGGGCGGCTCGTTCTGTGATCTTGCTCTCCGTCCATTCCGCGGGGTTTTCCATCCGCAGGACTTTAGACCCAAGATCAGAGGAGCCTGCCTTCACAATGGTCTCGATGGCCAGGGGGGCGGTATCCTCGGCATTGAAGACCTCTCTCATCATCTTGTAAGCGAAGTCCTCTACTTTCTTTACCATCCGGTCCCTGATCTCCTTGGGTTGTGCAAGCAGCTTATTTTCAAAAGGGAGGTTAAGATTTTTATAGTCCCCCTTCTTCCAGCTCTTCGCTTGGGCATAAGCCGCCATCTCTGCCCATAACTCCTCGGAAACACCCTCTCCTTTTACTTTACTGAAATTTCCCTCTGCATCCAGAATGGCATTTCCATAATCGTTCACCCGAACGCCCCAGGAGATCATCTGCAAGGCAGTGGCAACATTGGCTTTTGTTGTATGGGTTTTAGCTGCGATTTGGCGAAGTCTCTCAGAACTATTACCGGAGGTCCCATGTTGTGCGCCGGAGATCTTATATTTTTCTAAGGCTTTGTGGATATCTGCGGTCAATTGCACTTGGATTCCGGAGTCCTTCTCTTCAATGCCATGGGTCGTTCCATTGTTCAAAGCGATCCAATCCGGAAAGATGTCATGGGCATTCAGCCCTTGAATGAGAAACCGGGCTTCTTCTACGGTGGAAAGCCCTTCCTCTCCTTTGATTTCCCCCACTTCCGTTTCAAGCCCCGCCCATTTCGGAATATAAGGATGGAGGGCAATATTTGCTAAAAGATTTTTATCATCGGGAAGATGAGAGGCATCAATGGCAACCGAGGTCATTCCTGCTTCAAAGAGAGTAGGGATCTCAATCTTAGCAGCATCAAGATCCTTCTCGTTTTTAATTCCATAATGGTCGGCATGGATCGCCACCGGGATGGTAATTTCAAGTTCGTTGCAGATGGTATCGACCAACATGGCAATATTCCAGAAGTTCACTGCACAATAGGCCTTGGTGCCTCCTTCCGATTTTGCGATCTCGATAAGAACCGGAGCGTTGGCTCGCTGGGCGGCTTGTAGGGCTCCGCGGATGACAAACTGATTGCGGCCGTTTGCAGCCATTGCAATTGCGTGCCCTTTAGTGAGCATGGCCCGGTCTACTGCTTTGCCGCTCACGATTAATGCCCTTGAATGGGGGAAAAGCTTCCTGATATTGGGCGGCCGTCCGATATCAAGAGCTTTTTTAAAATCAGTCGAAGAAACTTTCTTTTTTGCCATGGTCTTCTCTCCTCTTAAATCTGTTAATTTTCTTCGAACGATTAAAATTGGGTTGCGGTTCTTACCATCCCGCACCCTAACCTTTTGCTTTCTCTCTTAAGATACCCGCGATCTCTTCCACCAGTTTCTTTGAACCTACGTACAGTGCTGATCGCTGGTGATGTTTCTCCGGCTGAATCTCAAGAATTGGGATGCCGGCCTCATTAACGGCTGCACCGCCTGCTTCACGGCACATGAAGGCCACTACCGCCGCTTCGTACATGAGGCGCAGTTTTCCCTCGGGACGGTTCTTTTTTGGATTTGGATGATTGATAATGGCCGGATACATGAACATGCCGCCGTTCGCCAGAATTCTATGAAAATCTCCAGCTAACGCGCCAAGGTACCTGAATGCATACTTACCTTCATTCTCCATGATCCATTTCTGAACATGCTCAGCATAGGTGCGGCGGTTTGACTCATTGAATGACAACTCCCAGCTCTTGGTGTCCTCGGGAAGGATCATTTGAGTAGGCCTGACAAAAGTCATTGTCTCGTCGATGTGGAACCGCCAGGTACCTGCATCCTTGAGCCCGAGGGTAAAAGTCCCAGTCGGAATCACAAACATGCCGGCAGCGATATAATCTTTCCCGGCCCTCAGGTGTCCGTCCTCAGGGCCTTCCAGATTGCGTTTCGCAATCCCAAAGAGAAAACCGACTGGTAGACCATGGGGAAGATTGGATGATCCATCGAGCGGGTCAAAATAGATAAAGTAACGTCCCCCATCAGGATTCATCGGTATGATCTCTTCCGTTTCCTCACTGACCGCGTGAATGATGCGACCCGACGTCTTCAAATAATGAATGGTAATCTCCTGGGCAATCTGATCCATTTTCATGACATCCTCACCCTGCACGTTTACGGCACCTGCTAAGCTGAGATTGCCCTTTAAGGCGCCCGTCAAATAGTAGTGTTGGATATGCTTTGCCGCACTGATTATTGCATCCATGAGGATCAGGAAGTGGTGTGTGCGGTTATGTCTCTCCTGGTGTTGAAGGAGAAAATTCATAAAGGTTTGCTCGAATCGTATCATGGGACCTCCTTTCCTTTAGCCCTGCACTCTCTACCATCTCCTTGTGGCAGCGCCTCCGTGAAGATCATTATGCCTTAAAGTCCGATTGGTTTCTCTATTGCCACATGGGGCAAAGAAGCGAATGCTTTTAGCTTTAATATCGCTTTGTTTTATTTCTACGTTTGGTGCCCTTGCGTACAAACCCGCACCCAGCGTGAAAACTCATCTTTCAGTATAAGCCGAAGGCGAATGCTGGTCAGAGGCACTGCCTTGTTGATCAAAATCATGAAGCTCCAAACTTTGTATTTTATATTCAGGCCCAATCCTTATGACTATGTCTCAGTTCATTGTGCCACGTTATATATGTTAACCTGTTTCCTTATAACCTCCATCCTTCCAGCTCCGGCACGGCGGAGCGATTGGTCAAATCGACGCATAACGGGGTGATCGAGATAGAGCGGTTCGCTACGGCGTGGAAATCAGTGCCCGCTATCTCCTGGAATCCCTGATCCCCTCCCCCTATCCAATAATATTTTTTGCCGCGCGGGTCAACCTTTTCCACCACCGCATCTTCAAAGACCCTCTTGCCTTGATGGGTGATCTTGTAGGAGCGTATCTCATCCTCCTTTACGTTGGGGACGTTGATGTTTAAGAAGGTATCCTTGGGAAGCCCTACCTGCATGATGTGGGCCGCTACCTTGAGGGCAAAGTTGGCCGCCCCCTGATACCGGAAGTCCTCCCGGGCGGCCAAGGAGACGGCAAAGGCGGGTATGCCCAGAAAGGCGGCCTCAAAGGCGGCGGAGACCGTGCCCGAATACACGAGGTCTTCGCCCAGATTAGGCCCGTTGTTTATCCCCGAGACGACGAGATCAGGACGCCCTTTCAGGATACCGTAGATGGCCAGGTTGACACAATCCACCGGCGTCCCGTCTGCCGCGTAGACCCGCGGGGAGACCTCCTCGACCCGCAGGGGGCGGTGAAGGGTCAAGGAGTGGGCGGCGGCGCTTCGCTCTCGATCAGGGGCCACCACATACACCTCACCCAGGGCCTTCATCGTATCGGCCAATGCCCGCAGCCCCTCAGAGAAAACACCGTCGTCATTGGTGATCAAGATTTTCATGTTCAGTATCCGGAGGGAGGAAGGAAAGGATTTACAAGAGGTTACTGAAGGACAAAAGGTTTTGATAAATGGTCGGGGCGAGAGGATTTGAACCTCCGGCTCCTAGCACCCCATGCTAGTGCGCTACCAGGCTGCGCCACGCCCCGAACCAGTCTGTATCATAGCAGATCAACCCGCCTTAATCAAGCGCCTCTTTTATCTCCTTGAGCTCCTTCCTGATCTCCCGTAAAACCTCTTTATAACCTTCCTCTAAAAAATTCATATCAAGCTGCCCCCTCCGCCGCCGGCTCAATTCCAGCAGCTTCTTCTTGGCCCCCGTAATCGTGAACCTCTCATCATAAAGGAGCTTCTTGATGGTGAGGATAGTGTCCAGGTCTTCCCTTCTGTACCTGCGCTGTGTGCCGCCGAACCTTTCGGGGCGCAGCCTGAACTCCTGCTCCCAGTATCTCAAGACGTGGGGTTTCAGCCCGGTGATGCGGCACACCTCTCCAATGCGATAATAGAGTTTATCAGGGTAGATCTGTTTCCCCACTGCCATGGGAAAGGCCCCTTATGCATTCAACAGCTTCTTCAAGGTTTGGCTCGGTCTGAAGGTCAGCACCCTCCGTGGGGCGATCTCGATCTCCTCCCCGGTCTGCGGATTCCTCCCCTTGCGCGCCTTCTTTTCTTTGACGGCAAAGTTGCCAAAACCGGAGATCTTGATCTTCTCCCCCCTCTCCAGGATCTCCTTCATGAGATCGAAGATCATCTCCACCATGTCAGCAGCCTCCTTCTTGGAAAACCCCACCCGTTCGTAGACGCTCTCCACGATTTCGGCCTTAGTCATTCCCGTACCTCCTTTTTTAGTATCCCAATCAGTGAGAAAAAACCTAGTCTTTAAACTATAGGGTTCAATCCCGCCTTCGGCGGGATAGTGTACTTATGGTTCCTCCCTACCTGATTGTCAATGCGGGCACTTTCTCCAGCCGCTCCAGCACCCCTTGATGAAACTCATTCACCTCTTCGTCGGTCATGGTCCGATCGGGCGAACGATATCTAATCCTGTAGGCCAGCCCTTTTCTGTCATGAGGGATGGGATCACCCTGATAGCAGTCAAAGACCTCTATCGATTCGATATATTTGTTGTCGACCCCCTTGATGATCGCCGTAATCTCTTCAGCGCTTATCCCTGCATCTATGGTCACCGCCACATCCCTGGTCACCGAGGGAAACCTGGGCAGAGGGGTAAAGGTTATCTCCCTGCTCATGTGATTCGACACAATGGTCAGGTCGAATTCAAAGATGAAGACCCCGCGGGGAAGCTCAAAGACATGAGCCACCTCAGGGTGCAACTCCCCCAGGGCACCTACCTTCTCTCCATCCAGCCTTATTATTGCCCCTGTGCCGGGGTTGAGGTAGGGTTGCACCTCGCCGGCAGTAAAGGTCGGGGCAGGGGTTTTGAGCTCGGCGAGCAATTGCTCGACACACCCCTTGACATAGTAAAAATCAGCCTCCTGAGAGAGGATATTCCATCCCTCGGAGGTAACGGCGCCCATTACCAGACCTGCCAAGGCCCTGCGCTCCTCAGGCAGTTTTTCTCCCTTGCGGGGAGAGTAGATCTCCCGCAACTCAAAGATCTTCAGATCCCTGTTCTTATGGCTCAGATTGTACCTGGCGGTCTCCAGCAGGCCCGGCAGCAAGGTGGTGCGCATCACCGATTGCACCTCTGCGAGGGGATTGAGCAGGGCCAGGGGCAGGAGGCGGGGATCATCCGGAGGCAATCGCAAGGCCTCAAGTGCATGGGGGGAGATAAAACTAAAGGTGATCACCTCGTAGAACCCAAAGCCGACCAGGGCATCCTTGAGCCGCTGCTCCAGCTCCTCTTCCGGTTCTTTCCGAAATGGCATTACCCACATCTTGGGGACCTGCACGGGGATATGATCGTATCCCTTGAGACGTCCTATCTCCTCGATGAGGTCTATCTCCCTGGTGATATCGCCTCGGTAGGTGGGGGGCGAGATCACCCATTCTTCGCCCCCATTCTCCTTGACCTCCATGTGGAGGCGCTTCAAGATCCCTTTCACCTCCTTTTGCTCAAGGCTCATACCCAACAGGGCGCTGACCTTCGGCAGGCGGAGCCTGATCTTTGGGCAGGGCAGGGGGGTCTGATAGCAATCGATAACCCCCTTTGCCGCCTCGCCCCCGGCGAGCTCGGCGATGAGGGCCATCGCCCGCAAGGAGGCGGGGAGCACCCCCTCGGGATCGATCCCTCGCTCAAACCGGTACGATGACTCCGTCTGCAGGCCCAAGGCCGTGGAGGTGCGTCTGATCCCTGCAGGGGAGAAATAGGCGCTCTCCAAGAGGACGCGGGAGGTTGCATCTCGGATCTCCGAGTTCAATCCACCCATAACGCCGCCGATGGCCACCGTTCTCAACGCATCGCAGATCATAAGGGTATCTTTATGCAAGACCCGCTCTACCCCATCCAGGGTCACAAAGCACTCTCCCTCAGCCGCCCTCTTTACCACGATCTCTCCCCCCTCTAAGAGATCGAAATCGAAGGCATGAAGCGGCTGGCCGTATTCCACCATGACGTAGTTGGTGACGTCGACCACATTGTTGATGGATCTCACCCCTGCCCGCTCCAACCTGGTCCGCAGCCAAAAGGGAGAGGGGCAAATCCGCACGCCGGTAATCAACCGGGCGGAATACCGGGGGCAGAGATCCGGGTCCGATACCGATACCCGCACCGCGTCTTTCACCTCATTCTTACCCTCCCGGAGCGTGGGGGTTGGCGGGTGAAGTCTCGTGCCGGTTAAGGCAGCTACCTCACGGGCGACGCCGATGATGCTGAGGCAATCCCCCCTGTTCGGGGTCACGGAGAGCTCCAGCAGGTGATCTCTGATGTTGAGCGCGTCTGCCACCGGGGCGCCTATGGGGGCCTCGGGGGGCAGAATCATGATCCCCTCGGCGCTCGTGGAGAGCCCCAGCTCAGCCTCCGAACAGAGCATCCCTTCTGAAAGCTCTCCCCGGATCTTTGTCTTTTTTACCTGCACACCCCCGGGGAGCTCAGCCCCGGCGAGGGCCAGGGCCACCTTATCGCCCTCCTTCATATTACGCGCACCGCAGACGATGGCATAGGTCTTCTCCCCTGCCTGCACGCGACAGAGGGAGAGCCGATCGGCCTGGGGATGGGGCGCGATGGAGGCGATCAGGGCGACCACTACCCCCTTCAGCTCGGGCCCCACTGCCTCGACGCCTTCGATCTCCAAACCTGCCATGGTGAGGAGGTCGGCGAGCTCAGAGGGGGTGAGCTCACAATCGACATATTCCTTTAACCAGTTGAAACTTACCTTCATCGGCTTTAAAACTGCCTGAGGAAGCGCAGGTCATTGGTGAAAAAGAGACGGATATCATTGATGCCGTACTTCAGCATGGCGATTCGCTCGATCCCCATGCCGAAGGCAAATCCCGTTATCTCTTCGGGGTCATAGCCCACGATGCGGAAGACCTCGGGATCGACCATTCCCGCCCCGAGGATCTCCAACCATCCACTCCCCTTACAGACGCGGCAACCCTCGCCCTTACAGATGACGCAGCCGATATCCACCTCGGCGCTCGGCTCGGTAAAGGGGAAAAAGCTGGGCCGAAACCTCAACGGGGTCCCCTGTCCGAAGATCTCATGGACAAAGAAGGTCAAAACCCCCTTGAGGTGGGCAAAGGAGATCCCCTCATCGACCATGAGCCCCTCTACCTGGTGAAACATGGGGGTGTGCGATATATCGGAGTCCCGTCGATAGACCGCACCCGGGGCGATGATCTGGATAGGGGGATGCCGGTTCTCCATCACCCTTATTTGGACAGGGGAGGTGTGGGTGCGCAACAAGACCTCGTCGGAAAAGTAGAAGGTATCATGCATATCCCGGGCCGGGTGATCGTGGGGGATATTGAGGGCCTCAAAGTTGTAATAATCCAGTTCGACTTGAGGGCCCTCCTCCACCTGAAAGCCCATCCTCGTGAAGATATCCACCACCCGGGCCATCACCTGGGTGATGGGATGCACCCTGCCCCGCGGCAGCGGGGTACCGGGGAGGGTTATATCCAACTGTTCCTGCGCAAGCGCTTGCCGCTTTCCCTCGTCGTGGAGATGGATGAGGAGCTCCTCGATCTTCGCCTCCAGCTCTTGCTTCACTGTGTTGGCCTGTTCGCCGGCCTGACGCCTGCCTTCCGGGGGGAGCTCCCGGACCCTCCTGAGCAGGAGGGTGAGTTTCCCCTTTCTGCCCAGCGTCTCTATCTTGAGCCGGTTTAGCTCCTCTTCGGTGACGGCCTGGGCGAGTTTTGTCAGCGTCGATTCGTGGACAGATTGCAGGGCTGCTTGAAAAGAATCTTCCATAACTCCTTCGTCACCTAAGAACTATAACAATACCTTTAATTTAATTCACCCTCTCCCCGAGGGGAGAGGAAACTTCAGAGGGTTATTGTTTAGGCAATGAGGCATTCTTCTTGGCTATCTGGACGAGATTGGCAAAACCCTCGGCATCATGGACGGCTATATCCGCCAGGACCTTCCTGTCAAGGGCTACATTGGCCTTGTGCAGCCCTTCCATGAAACGACTGTAGGTGATATCATGGGCTCTGGTTGCGGCATTGATCCTCGTGATCCATAATCTCCGGAATTCCCGCTTTCGCACCCGCCGGTCGCGGTAGGCATAGCGCAGGGCACGTTCCACCGCCCGTCGGGCGGTGGCAATGAGCGTTCCGCGCGATCCTCGATAACCCTCAGCCATCTTGAGGATCCGCTTTCTCTTGCGAGCTCCTCTGACTCCTCGTGTGACCCTCGGCATAACAACGTCCTCCTTTTTACACTATCTTTACGCTATCCGTAAGGGATCAATCTCTTGATCGCTTTTATCTCGGTACTATGTACGAGACCAGGGTGCCTCAAATTTCGTTTCCTCTTGGGGGTCTTCTTGGTGAGGATGTGGTTGGCAAAGGCCTTCTGCCGTTTGACCTTTTTCCCCGATCCCGTAATCTTGAATCTTTTCGCTGCGCCACGGCTGGTCTTCAGTTTAGGCACACGTCACCTCCTTAGTTATTACTCTGTATTTAAAAAGACCGTGCTTTTTCGGATCTTTTAGTCCCTCGATTCATAAATTCTCTGTCGAATTTATTCACTCAGGACTTAGTGCTGAGTGAGCAATTGCAACGTGGTAAATAAAAATACGTCACTGTATTTGCGAATCGAAGCACTTAGTGAGGGGCCAGAATCACCACGATGCTTCGCCCCTCGAATTTAGGAGGGTGTTCTACCACCCCCCATTCCTTGGTCTCCCCGATGATCCGCTCCATCATCCGTTCTCCCAAATCCTTATGGGAGAGTTCTCTGCCTCGGAAGACGATGGAGATCTTGGTTTTGTGTCCCGCCTTCAAGAAACGCTCGACGTTCCGGAGCTTAACCTGTAGATCATGTTCCTCCGTCTTCGGTCTCATCTTGACCTCTTTGAGGTGGCCGCTCGCCTGTTTCTTTTTGGCCCCGTGGGTCTTTTTGGTCTGGAGATACTTGTACTTCCCGTAGTCCATGATCTTACAGACGGGAGGATCGGCTTTAGGGGAGACCTCCACCACATCCAAGGCGAAATCGTTCGCCTTCGCCAAGGCCTCTTCAATGGACACAATCCCTAACTGGTTTCCCTCCGGATCTATAAGCCTCACCTGAGGAGACCTGATCTCTCTATTGATACGGACGTTTTTATTCTCTATTGCCTGTCACCTCCTTCTTGATAGAGTGGGCCTCCGGGATCTTGCGTTCCTCCTGGATCGAGGCCAAAAACCGTTCAAGCTCCATCCCCTTGAGGTCTGTTCCATCCCTCCTCCTGGGGGCGATTGTCCCTGTTTCTTGCTCCTTATCGCCGATGACCAGCATATAAGGTATCTTCTGTACTTGGGCCTCCCTGATCTTGAAACCCAATTTCTCGTTCCGGAAGTCCTGCTCCACCCTGATCCCCTCTTCGCACAGCCGTTGGTAAACCTTCTCCCCATACGGGATGTTGCGATCCGTGACGGTCAGGATGACGGCTTGCACCGGAGAGAGCCAGAGGGGGAAGGCGCCGCCGTAATGCTCGATGAGGATGCCGATAAATCGCTCCAAGGCCCCCAGGATCACCCGGTGGAGCATCACCGGGCGGTGTTTGTCGCCGTCCGAACCTATATAGGAAAGGTCAAAGCGCTCGGGCAAGGTGAAATCGCACTGGATGGTGGCGCACTGCCATCTCCTGCCCAGGGCATCCTTTAATTTCACATCGATCTTGGGGCCATAGAACGCCCCTTCTCCTTCGTTGACCTCGTAGGCGAGCCCCTCTTGCTTCAGGACATCCATCAGGGCTTTCGTAGCCATCTCCCAGTCGCTATCCCCACCAATTGACTTCTCAGGCCTCGTGCTCACCTCCAGCTCATAGGGGAAGCCGAAGATGGTCATGACATCCTTCACAAAGGTAAGGATATCCCTGATCTCATCGTGCAGCTGCTCGGGGCGGCAGAGGATGTGGGCGTCGTCCTGGGTGAACTCCCTCACCCGCAACAGTCCGTGCAGCACCCCTGATCTCTCGTGGCGGTGTACCCTCCCCAATTCAAAATACCGCAGGGGCAGATCCCGGTAGCTGCGCTGCCCTGATTTGTAGATGAGCATATGGGCCAAGCAGTTCATGGGTTTCAGGGCATATTCCTGGCCCTCCACTTCGGTAAAATACATGTAATCTTTATAGTTGTCAAAATGCCCTGATCTCTTCCAGAGGTCCAGCTTCAGAATCTGGGGGCCGATGACAAGGTGGTACCCCCTCTTGAGGTGCTCGCGCCGCTCAAAATCCTCCAGTATGAAGCGCAAGATGGCCCCTTTAGGGTGATAGATGACGAGCCCGGCCCCGGCCTCCTCATGAATGCTGAACAGGTCAAGCTCCTGCCCTAAGCGGCGGTGATCCCTTCGTTTGGCCTCCTCCAGCATCGTCAGATAGGCATCCAGCTCCTTTTGGGTGGGGAAAGCGGTGCCGTAGATCCGCTGCAACATCTTGTTGCGTTCATCTCCCCGCCAATAGGCGCCGGCTACGCTCAAGAGCTTAAAGGCCTTGATCCCGCCTGTGGAAGGCAGGTGGGGACCGCGGCAGAGGTCGACGAAGTCGTCATGCCGATAGAGGGTTACCTGCTTATCGTCGATTGCCTCCAAGAGCTCCACCTTGTATTGCTCGCCCCGTTCTTTAAAAAACGAGATGGCCTCCTCTTTAGAGATCTCCTCGCGGATAAAGGGCTTATCTTGAGCGATGATCTCACTCATCCGATCCTCAATCTTGGGAAAGTCATCGAGAGAGAAGGTGCCGTCATACTCGAAGTCATAGTAAAACCCATCCTCTATCGAGGGGCCGATGGAAAGTTTAACCCCCGGGTAAAACTGCTGCACCGCCTGAGCCATCACATGGGACGCACTATGCCTCAGGGTCGCGATAAATTCAGCATCTTTTGTTTTTTTCGCTGCCGGATTCTTACCCATTTTTCAGCTACCATTAAAAGAAACTAAGAAAAGGCATCATGCCGTCCCTCAACGATAGCGTCAAGGAGGGGGCGGAATGATGCCTTTTCCTCATTCTTAAAAAATGTAGATGCGAAAAACCCTTTCCTTTTGTTGTATCATGAAAAGATAAAGACATATGGTAGGCACGGACGGTATCGAACCGTCGACCTCTACCGCGTCGAGGTAGCGCTCTACCACCTGAGCTACGTGCCTACAAAAAAATCCCTTTATTGATAACAAGTTATGCCTCTTTTGTCAAGGGGAAATTGTCCTTATCATGGGGCGTTTAAGATACGAGGCATCGAGGTTGTAAGGCTGCCTGGTCTTGATCTGCCACAGATGTCGGATGAGTCATGCATGTATCTCGGAGGCCATTGCTCTCATCCTGCAGTTAGAAAAAAAAGCTCAGAATTTAAATTATTATACTTATAACGTATAAAACATTGTATCACCAGCTAGAATGACCGGATCAGCCCGATCAGAGTCTGACATATCCGACATTCTATTGACATCAAACGCGGCATTTACCTTGAGCTTTTTGGTCGAATTCGCCGTTATAGCTGTGGGGCTCCTTTATGTCGGTTTTGCTTTTTTCATCATATTATTAATTGTCAATTCCAGACTCAGCTCCCGCCCCGCTGACATCGCCGGGGCAAATCGCCGGATGAAATCGATCTCTTCATCCGTCGGATGAGGGGTCTCCGACAGATTAGGTGCGATCTTCAAATCCCATGGTACGTCTTTCTTTACATCATCAATGCTGACTCTTGGATGGATCTGCGCGAGATATATCTCTTTCGTTTCAGGATCGAATCTGAATACCCCTTTCGTGGTCAAAAGCATCGCCGGCCCTGAGCCCTTGGGGAATAGACCGGATTTATCTCTGCTGTCCCCCCCATCAAGGTATCCGGGGGAGGTCATGTAATCCAGCTTGTTCACGAAATTGCCTCCCAGCATCGTGAGAACCGTCCTTTTCGCGTATGATAGGAAATCCGCGGCGCCGCCCGATCCAGGCAGCCTCATTGTCGGCTTGTAATAATCCCCGATCGCGGTCGTATTCACGTTGCCGTATTTATCGATCTGGCCCACGCCTAGAAAACAAACGTCGACAAAACCGCGGTAGGTCATGGTAAAGGCGGAAAACAGGTCCGTGGCATAGGAAAACCCGCGGCAGGAATGAGCATCGGCGATGTGGTTCAACGGCAGGAGCGGTTCAAAATCGATGATTCCAGACTCCATCATGAGGGTCGCATGGGGGGCATACAACGTCTTGGCCAGCGCCCCGGCGGTCGTGGGCAGTCCGACTCCCAGGATGATATTTTCATGGTCGCGTATCTCCTTGGCAACGGCAATCACCAAAAGCTCTTGGAGTGTATATGGTTTAGTCATAAAGTTTCCCCCGTTCCCTCAATGTCTTCTCCAGCTCTTCCATCGTCAGGCCCATATTTCTCTCCCTGCCCTCACGGTCCCATCTCGTGGTGAAAGCTGATCCGTAGTTCGCGGGCGCAGAATAAAAGGCCTTTGCCTTGATGCCGTCAAGGATGCCGCTGCCAAACCTGTGTATGTAACGATCAATATATGCTGCGCGGTTTTCACAACCGTAAATCCACTCGTCCATCCAGGCTTTAAGTCCGTCGGCCGTACCGTCGGCCATAACGAACAAACCATACATAAAGAAGTCTATATTATAATGGCCCAGCACTTCCGTTGGGTGCGCCCCCCAGGGAATTTCGACTACGGCACTTACCCGATAGGCGGGTATGATTGTCAGATGCGGACTGGACCGAATGACATCATGTTCGACTATTTCTTCGCAGGAAACAACTATCCTCTTACTGGCAAGTGCGGCGGCCGCCACACTGCCCAGTGCTCCCCAGTACTGGGCGTTTCCAGATTTATCGGCCCTTTGCACATGCACGATGCACACGTCAGGGTTTGCAGCCGGTACCGTGAGCAGGTCTTTGCCGGTGTAGGGACATTTGATCACGCGGAATTTATCCTCCCCCATAAAACTTCTTTTACGAAACAGATCCGTGGCCATGACACCTTCCAGCACCTGGATAAAGGTAAAACCGTGCATGCCCGCGACCAGACGCGCATTATAGTCGAAGTTCGTATAGTCCTCAATTTCAAGGGTCCCCGCATTTAACGCCCGCTCCACCGCAGAACCGCCTTTTCTGCCGCCCGCCCGCAGCACATATGTCGTAATCAGCCTGTTGACGCAGCCGGCTCCGACGAGGACCTCAACATCAAAAATTCCTGACTGGGAATACAGGGTAAAATCCTTTTTTCCCTGTCGGATGACCTCATAAATGAGCTCGGCGCAGCTTCCCACGGTATAATTACCTATAACCAGTTGATCGCCATCATGAACGAATTCGCTGATAGCATCTTTTGCGGTCATGATTTTGCTGTTTTCATTTTTCATAGGTGATCTTTTGCCAGCGTAAGTGGAGTACTTTTTTAGCATTTAATTTGTTATATAGATTGAAGATTAAAAAGACCACGCATTCTCAATCAAGTTTAGATAAACTGCCAGAGGGTGTCAAGAGGAAGAAGCGAAACGAACTGCGTTGTTAATGATTTCCAGATAGAGGCCGATGTCTATCTGCCGTTCTCAGGCAGTTTCCTCAGCGATCCAACACTGCGGATCATCGGCAAAAAGATCGGGTTTCCCCCGGGCTGCGGAGTAGGCATAAGCTACTGCCCGGCAGCCTCGGCACGAAGGCCAGTGAGGGCAACGCCCGCACTGGCCGTGATAGTTCTCCCGCCTGCGTAACTGCCAGAGAAGATCGGAGCTCGCCCAAATTTCCCGAAGCGGTTTTCTCTTCAAATTGCCAGCGGCCAGACCAATTCTCCGGCAGGGCATGACAGTGCCATCGCTGGTAATAGTCACACCGGAAAAGCCCGCGCTGCAGCCGGCAAGGGTAAGGTCATTTTCTTCGGCAGCGTTATCAGCCATGGGTGTCCCCGCCAGGGGGTCTCCTGAACTAACCTCATAGGCAGGACTATTCAACGATGCAATCTTTTGATATGCGTTCCGGAGCTCTTGGGGGCTGAGGAGGCTCTCTAACAATGCCTTGCCCCTTCCGCAAGGGACCACGCGGGAAAATCCTATCCTCCGGCAACCAATCGTTCGTGCAACCTCTACGGTCTCTTCAAGGAGATCACAATTAAGACGAGAGAGGGTAACGTTGGCAGTCACCCGGTTGCCGGCTGCGATCAACTCTTCTACGCCTTTGGCCATTGCAGCGAAGCTCCCTTTGCCGCGGATGGAATCGTGAAGGCCCTCCCGACCTTCCAGGCTCACCTGGATGTCGGATATGCCGAGGCCGGATGCTTTTTGCGCATCCTCTGCCGTAATCAGGCACCCGTTGCTCATCAGGGCCGTTCCATATCCCTGTTGTCTTGCGTAGGCAACGACATCCCAAAGCCCTTCATAGAGCAGGGGTTCCCCTCCTGTAAAATGAATCGACGGGGCAACCTTAACGTCATACTCCGCCTCCCAGGCCTGAAACATCTCGGTCGCCCCGTCGATCTCGCTCTTTACTGCCTCGGGTGTCATCTCCTCAACGTTTTTCCCTGCTTGATAACAGTGGCGACATCGCAGGTTGCATCGCTCAGTGAGATGCCATTGGAAAAAAAAATCAAAGGTCTTTATTGCCGAACCGGCAATCATTTAGTTTTTTAGCTCTTTCACTTGAGGCATTTCTTCCCCGGTCCGGTTGCCCGCATCATCAACCAGAACCTAGCCTCCAGGTCTCTGTCCTTACGTGACATACCCTTCTTTTGAGCCTTCATAGTATTCCCCCTTTCATCAAAAAGTGGCCTGGGCCCTCACAGTATGCGCCGATGCTATAGATAAAGCCTATAGCATAGTGCTCTTATTATAAAAATTATAGATGGCAGACGATAAAAGTCAAGAGAATTAACGCCGCATAGCTCCCTGCCGGATAAATCAGGGAAAACCGGGGCCGCTTCTCCGCCCCCGGCTACACCTCTATCCCTGCACCTGGGAGCTTTATATTGCCCGGGGAGGGGGGGTGTGATACGGTGGACCGAGCGGGACATATTTCAGTGACGTAACATGAGGAAGCCGACCTTGCACATGTTCGCGAAAAGGCGATTCTATTTCATTATAATAATAATTCTCTTTTTGATCAGCACGGTTGCCGTGGCCCTCTTTTTTGGGGTGCGCTCAGGTGCGTCAATCACGGCAACACCCCGCCCCGGCCATTGGGCAACGCCGTTTCAACGAAAAGGCCTGCCGAACCTCCACCAGGTAACGCCCACGTTGTACCGGGGTGCGCAGCCGACAGCCGCTGGCATGCGCCGGCTCAGGGCTATGGGTGTCAAGACGGTATTAAACCTCCGGTCCTTTAATTCGGATAGGGAGGAGCTCGGTGATACGGGCCTGGCATACGAGCATATTTCTATGAAGGCATGGCATCCCGAGCGCGAGGATATCATTCGCTTCCTGCAAGTCACCACGGACAAAAACCGCACGCCGGTATTTGTCCACTGCCAGCACGGCGCAGACCGGACCGGCCTGATGTGCGCGGTCTATCGGGTGACCGTCTGCAACTGGACCAAGGCGGAGGCGATCAGGGAGATGAGGCAGGGTCGCTTCGGGCACCATGTTATCTGGAGCAATCTTACCAAATTCATTGAGGATCTCGATATCGATGCCATTAAGCAACAGGCCGGCATCGAAGCCGCGGGCCTTCGGCAATCCGTACCGTCAGCGCCTCAGGCACATCAGTAAGGGATAGCCCTCGCAACCTGAGGTAGATCAACCCCCTACACCTCCCACAACCCAGCTGCCCCCTCTGTCTTACAGATTTTTTACCCTTGACAAAACAGTATTATGTGATTATATGATTAATTAATCATATAAGCGTGGAGGTCTCGGATGGAGGAACAGGTTATTGAATTAAAGGCAGAGATTTTGAAGGCCATGGCCCAGCCCACCCGTTTGAGGATACTGGAATGTCTGAGAAACGGGGAAAAATGCATCTGCGAGATTGTCCCTGCCATTGATGGAGAGCAATCCAATATCTCCCGGCACATCTCCCTGATGCAGAAGACCCATCTGGTCAGCACTCGAAAGGAAGGGGTGCGGGTGATGGTGCGGGTGCGGGATCCAAAGATATTCGAAATATTGGATCACGTCGGGATCCTACTGAAAAAACAGATAGTTGAGACCGGCAAGCTCATTGATAAATTCGCATGAGGTAGCGGGTAAGGAGGTATATAAAAATTGAAAGAATGGCAAAAACTGGCGTTCGTGGTACTGGTCTTTATCGGCGCATACTTTATCCCCTGGGGTAGTCCAATAATCAGACAGTCGGGGCTCGAGGCCTTTCTTATGCTCCAGGAATATGCAAGGGAGCATGTGCTGACGTGCCTGGTCCCCGCCTTCTTTATCGCCGGCGCCATTGCGGTGTTCGTCTCCCAGGCCGCGGTGCTCAAATACTTTGGGGCTCAGGCCAAGAAGGTTCTCTCCTACTCCGTCGCCTCGGTATCGGGCACGGTGCTGGCTGTCTGCTCCTGTACGGTGCTGCCCCTCTTTGCCGGCATCTATTCCCGTGGTGCAGGCATCGGGCCGGCAACGACGTTCCTCTACTCCGGGCCCGCCATCAATGTGCTGGCTATTGTTCTTACTGCCCGTATCCTCGGCTGGCAGCTCGGCCTTGCGCGTGCCATCGGCGCAGTGCTCTTCGCAATCATCACCGGTCTGTTGATGGCCTTTATATTCCGCAAGGAAGACGCCGCGCGCACAGCCGGCGCCTTATATCTTCCTGAGGATGAAGGGCAGCAGCGCACCCTGCTTCAGGAGGCGTTGTTCATGCTCGCATTGGTCCTGATCCTCATCTTTGCCGCCTTCGCGAGGCCCTCGGAAGGGTCGCACGGCCTGTGGCCGGCTGTTTTCGCAGCCAAGTGGTACATCACCGCAGGGCTGCTGGTCGTGCTTGCCTGGATGCTCGCGCGCTGGTTTCGCAAGGAAGAGCGCATCACCTGGGTGCAGTCTACGTGGGGGTTCATGAAACTGATCCTGCCCTTGCTGGCGGCCGGCGTGCTGGTGGCCGGCTTCCTGTTGGGCCGTCCCGGGCACCCGGCGCTGATCCCTGAACGCTATATCCAGGCCCTGGTAGGAGGCAATTCTTTGGGGGCAAACCTTTTTGCCTCTGTTGCCGGGGCCCTCATGTACTTTGCTACCCTGACCGAGGTGCCGATCCTCCAGGGGTTGATCGGCGCAGGCATGGGCAAGGGACCTGCACTCTCATTGCTCTTGGCTGGACCGGCCCTCTCCCTTCCCAATATGGTGGTGCTGGGGTCGATCATGGGCGTGAAAAAGACCGCGGTCTTTTGCAGCATTGTCGTCATCCTATCTACTGTTGCAGGGATGACGTACGGCTATATCGCCGGATAAAAAGATGGAGGTGAAATCAGATGAAAAAGATTGAGATTTTAGGGATGAATTGACCGAAGTGCAATCAGCTCGCGGAGCGAGCAAAAGAAGCGGTCAAGGAACTGGGCATTGAGGCCGAGGTAATCAAGGTGAAGGACATCAAGGCCATCACCGATTATGGCGTGATGATCACCCCTGCCCTGGTGATCGACGGAAAGGTGAAGGCAGCGGGAAAGGTGCCGAAGGTAGAAGAGATCAAGGAATGGATTAAGTAGATGGAGGTGCTGCCGTGACCTTTTCTCTACAAGAACTTCAGAAGAGGATTAAAAGGACGCAGGGGAGATTCGATCTGTTAAATCTCAAGGATGACCTTGAAGGATTTATCAGGAGCCCCCAGTTTATGGAACTTGCTGAGAATGAGAGGGATCAGGCGCTGGATCTGCTCGCAGATGTGCTCACCAAGGTGGATGGATGCAAAGGGTGCGACCCCTTGAGGACCATCCTCGGTAGGTAGATATTTTTTGAAAGGGAGGTGCCAAGGTGGCGGAGGGAAAACACTGGCAGGCAGGGATGCCGAGCCATGAGAGCATGTCTTTTTTTGGGCCAGGCACGTAAGGAGGGTATGTGCGAAAAGTAGCTCCCCCGGATGGCTATCCCCCGGAGAAGGGCCGTTATGCCAGGGGGAACGATTTCTCCCCGGTCGCGGTATGCGTTATCCTCGATACCTTCGATTTCACAATCCCTTCGGAGCTGGAAGAGCTCCTGATGGCGGGCCTCGACACAGGGGCGGCCCTCTCCGGGATGCTCCAGACCGAGAACATCGGCATGGAGAAGATGATCTGCAACATCGTGGCCAATCCCAATATCCGGTACATCGTGCTCTGCGGCAGGGAGGCATCGGGGCACCTGCCGGGGCAGTCGCTGCTCTGCCTCATGGAGAAGGGGGTAGATGAAAAAAGACGTATCGTAGAGAGCAACGCCCCCACCCCTTTTCTTTTCAATCTCTCCGATGAAGCCATAGAGAGGTTTCGCAAACAGATCGTAGCTGTGGTCAATCTGCTCTGCGAGGCCGGCGAGACGGACAGAAGCGCCCTCGGGCTCGATCCCGAGGTGGTGGGCAAGGCCGTTTGGAGCTGCTTTCAGGAAGAGCCGGTGCAGTTTAAAAGATATACCCTCTATGATATGGGGGCCTATCCTGAGCCGCCTCTTGTACAAAAGGTGGTCTGGAAGGCATCCAAACCCTGGGAGCTGGCAGGCACACACAAACCACAAAAGCAGGTAAGCGCTTTGGTAGTATACAAGCTGCTCCCAGGGACCAACTGCCGGGACTGCGGGGAAAAGACCTGCCGGGCCTTTGCCAGCAAGCTGGTTCAGTGGATGAGGCTCCCGAAGGATTGTCCGCATCTCCTGAAGCCCGACTTTGCCGAGGAGCGCTCGGCCTTGGAGAGCCTTCTTGGGATGCAGGGCGAATAAAAAATTTGCGATAGTCTTTATCAAGTCTCAAGGCGAGTTGTTTGTGGACACAAAGTCAACGTACTATAGTATAGTAGGAAGATAGATTTCTATGGATACATCGGTTGCTAAGCGACTCTCATTACTCGACCGTTTTTTGACCCTCTGGATCTTCCTGGCCATGTTCGTCGGGGTGGGAGGAGGCTACCTCTACCCCGGCATCCGGGGGGTGATCGACTACTTTCAGGTGGGCACCACCAATATCCCCATTGCCATCGGGTTGATCCTCATGATGTACCCGCCCCTGGCCAAGGTCAGGTATGAAAAACTCGGGGAGGTCTTCCGCAACTGGAAGGTGCTCACCCTCTCCCTGGTTCAGAACTGGGTCATCGGCCCCATACTCATGTTCTTTTTGGCCGTTGCCTTCCTCTCCGGCCATCATGAGTACATGGTCGGCCTGATACTGATCGGCCTGGCGCGGTGCATTGCCATGGTCATCGTGTGGAATGATCTGGCTGCCGGAGACAGGGAATATGCCGCCGGTTTGGTAGCCTTTAATTCGATCTTTCAAGTGCTCCTTTATTCAGTGTACGCCTATATCTTTATCACGATCGTACCGCAGTGGCTCGGTTTAAAGGGCGCTGTCGTGAATATCTCCATGGGGCAGATAGCCGAGAGCGTGTTTATTTACCTCGGCATCCCCTTCATTGCCGGCGTGCTTTCACGTTTTATCGGATTGCAGACGAAAGGCCGGCAATGGTACGAAGAACGGTTTATCCCTAAAATAAGCCCCGTCACGCTGATTGCCCTCCTTTTCACTATCCTGGTCATGTTCTCGCTCAAGGGTGAGTTTATCGTCCAACTTCCTCTGGACGTCGTCCGGGTTGCCATCCCCTTATGCATCTATTTTGTCGTCATGTTCCTCGTCTCCTTTTTCTTGTCCAAAAAGGCGGGAGCCACCTATGAGCAGTCTGCGACCTTGAGTTTTACCGCTGCATCGAACAACTTCGAGTTGGCCATTGCGGTGGCCGTGGCGGTTTTCGGGATCGATTCGGGCCAGGCCTTTGCAGCAGTCATCGGCCCCCTGGTGGAAGTCCCCGTCTTGATCAGTCTTGTTAGCGTTGCAATTTTTTTCAGAAAGAGGTATTTTCCCTATGTTATGAAAACCCCCACCGGGGTTTGTCATCTCAGTTGTAAACCATGAACGAGGAGGGATAACATATGGTTTTCCGGGAGAAAATGAGCTCAATGGCGTCACAACAAACAGGTTTTCGTCTATGGTTTGTCTTTATGGTTATCATAAGCCTCTCTCTTTGGATCGGCGCTTGCGGCAAAGGCAAGGTTGTCGCCGAGGTCAACGGGCAACGGATCACGGTGAAGGATTTTCATGATGAGCTGGTTAGGGCGCCCGAGGAGCTGCGCCCCGTCTACGAGCAGGACCCCCAGGAGGCCCTCGATCACCTCATCTCCGTGACGCTGCTGCTCCAAGAGGCCAAGCGCCAGGGCCTGGTGGATTCGACGGATCTGCGGGGCCTGGATAAACCCGGCATCAAAGAGGGCATGCGGCGCCTTATGGAGCAGTCGGCCAAGGGCGCGGATGCAATCACGGATAAGGAGGTGCAAGCCTTCTACCGGCAGTACCGGGACCAGATGGGCGGGAAACCCCTCGCCGATGTCCGGGAGGATATCCGCATGATGCTCCTTGAACAGAAAGGGCAACAGAGGATCGGCGCGTTGGTGGAGAAACTGCGCGCTCAGGCTGCCGTCACGACATTTCCTGAGCAGCTACCCAAGCCGCCGCCGCCCGCCCTTGAGCCCTCAACGGCTGAAGCGTTCCAGGCGGCCTTACAAAGCGGACGGCCCACGGTGGTCGATTTCGGTGGGAAAACTTGTCCGGCGTGCATCCGCCTCAGGCCTGTGCTGGGGGCGTTGAAAGATGCGCATACGGGACGCATTAATGTGCTCATGATGGAGGTCAGCGACCACCGGGACCTTGCTCGACAATATAAGATACGCCTGATCCCCACCTTGATCTTTTTCGACGCGCAAGGCCGTGAGGTGCATCGGAATGCGGGATTTATGAATCGTGAGGAAATAGAACAGGTCTTGAGCGACCTTAAGTTCTTGGGAGCCTAGATGGATGCGTTGCTGGCAGAACTGATGCGGCTCGTGGAGACGAACGTGTGGATCGCACCGTTCGCCTCCTTTCTCGGAGGGTTTCTCACCGCCTCCAACCCGTGCGTGCTGGTCATGATCCCGCTCGCCATGGCCTATGTGGGGGGGTATGGCGAGTCTCGGGGCTGGCGATACAACCTTTTGCTGTCCCTGGTCTTTGTCGTCGGCCTGAGCATAACCTTTACCGTTTTGGGGCTCATCGCCGCTTTTATGGGGAGCCTGATCGGCGATGTGGGGGACTTCTGGCCGTATGCCGTGGCAGGGATCTGTCTCGTTATGGGCCTTCACCTCTTAGGGGTATTCAACTTCGAGATTCCCCTGCCGAGTCGGTTCAATACCCAAAAGAGAGGGATAATAGGGGCCCTTCTGCTGGGGCTGTTGTTCGGCGTGGTCTCGACGCCCTGCGCCACCCCTATCCTGGCGGTCCTGCTGGTATATATCGCCTCCAAGGGGAGTTATGCCTATGGGGCCTTGCTCCTCTTTTTCTATGCCCTCGGCCACTGCGCCTTGATCATCATCGCCGGGACTTCCATGGGCATGGCAAGGGGGCTTCTCGAATCCCGGCACCTGCAGAAGGCGGGCAGCGTGCTGAGAAAGGCAGCGGGGGTCGTCATCATCCTGGTCGGGCTCTTCTTTCTCCGAAGCGCTCTGTGAACGTACCGGGATGGTATTCCTCCTCTCCTCGCTGCCTGAGGATGCCGAGGTTCGCAGCTCGATCGAGGCATCAGGTAGTACCAAAGATTAAACATGGCGGCAGTCACGAAGGTTCGTAACCCTAAGACGAGCGCCTTGAGACTGAGGCAAGGCATCCGGCAGGGGATCTTCCTGGTCTGCCTCGGCGCGCTCCTTGCTGCAGGATTCAATGCCATCCGGCCCACGGGGCTCCCGTGGATAGGCGGATGGTCCCCTGCGTCTATAGCTGCTTCTCGTCTCCGGGGTCTGGAGGAAATCCCCCTGCAAGAGGCGTGGTCCTCCTATCAGGAGGACAAGGCCCTGTTCCTGGATGCCCGCGATCCCGTGAGTTTCTATGAAGGGCACATCAAGGGGGCCTTGAATTGCCCTCCTGGAGAGGCAGAGAGCTATCTGGAGGAGGTCATGGCCCGAGCCAAATCCGGCCTTGAGGTGATCGCCTACTGCGATGGTGTGGATTGCCCCCTGAGCCCGGAGCTGGCACGGAACTTACAGGGTCTTGGCGTCCCCTCGGTGAAGGTGCTTGTGGACGGTTGGGGCCGCTGGGTTGGGGCGGGCTTTCCCATAGAGAAAGGGGGAGGATAGTGCGCGCAAGGATCATCTCCTGGGTTGCCGCGCCATACCTTTCCCTCCTCTTTCGATTGCTCTTAGGCTGCCTCTTTTTGTACGCCGGGTTTATCAAGATCGCCGATCCCCTTGGCTTCGCCCATGCCCTGTACAACTATCATATTCTCCCTGCATGGATGATCAACCCCGCGGCTATTATCCTTCCCTGGATAGAGGTGCTGGCCGGCGCCGGCCTGGTGGCAGGCATCATGATACAGGGGGGGGCGCTGGTAGTGTCCGGGCTTCTGACGGTCTTTGCCGTGGTATTAGGCATCAGCCTTATCAGGGGGTTGGATGTTGCCTGCGGGTGTTTCAGCACCTCTTCCACTGCCGAGCCCATCACCTGGCTCTATCTGGTGAGGGATCTCATCCTTTTGGGCATGGGGGTTCACATACTCCTTTTCGACCAGGGATATGCATCCCTGGCCCGCCTCATCCAGACGCGATTGCCTAAAATCAGCGATTAATATTTTCAAAGGATAGGATCCCTCGGTCTGACCCCGACCCCTTTCCCCCTTTCCCTCGTGCACGATGGCCTCAACGATGGCGGTATCTGTTTTGTGGGGACAGGTATGAGGCCTTCTTGCTCTGTCGGTCAGGCCTTCGATCCCGTACTCCTCATAACGCTGAACCCACTTATAGCCCGTCTTCCTGCTGATACTGAATTGAAAGCATAGCTCATTGAAGAGGAAATACCCCTTCAGGTACTCGGCAATAAAACGTACTCTCTGGTCCATAACGGTAACTCTTTTCCAGCTCATAGGCCACCTCCTTGGCCTATGAATCATACAAAAAGTGTTACCTATGTACCCAGAATAATCTGTTACCTATGTCCCCGTTCGCTCAGCACTTAAAGAATCTAGCCATTGCAACAAAAAACTACAGATTAAAAAGATTTAATCTTTCTTTAATCGGCTTTTAATCTCTCTCAGCTATAATGCCTTCTAAAAAGAGAGGCCGAGGGAGCGGATGTACTTCAAATTGGTGATGGAAGCTGGGCATGTAGGGGCGGGCAAGAGCTGCGACATGGTGCGCTATTTTGAGGGTGACGACATCTTCGGCGTCCTGGCGAGATCCCTCCGTGTCCCTCGCTTGAAGAAGAAGGAGTCCGGCAACGGCATCAAGCTCATCAAGGAGATCTCCCGGCGAGAGTATATCCACGGCAAGGGGTGCGAGAGGAGAAATCCTTACCTTAACCATAGCGGTTTTCCCGCTATAGTGCTATAATCCCCACATGATCAAATACAACCATGTTCTTGCCCTCAACCCCTATTTCGGGGATGCTACCACCGTCATGGGGCTTTTTCCGCCGACCGGCCTTGAGTACATCGTAGCGAGCATGAAAGACTCGGTCGGCAAGGTGACGCTTTTCGACCTTCGGTACGAGGAGGCCTACCAGGACCCGAAGGCGCTCAGCGAGTTCATCAGGAACGGGATCGATCTTCTCTGCATAACCATCCGAATGGCATCTCAGTTCGAGAAAATCTGTGATTTCATCGCTCAGCTGCCTCCCGAGGTCTGCACAATCGTCGGAGGCTACAAGGCAACGGAGGAGGTCGCGTATCTGTTCGACCGCTGCCCGAATATCGATATGATCGTCAGAGGCGAGGGCGAGGATATCATCAAACAGATCGTCACGGGGGTCCCGTACAAGGATATCCGTGGGCTTTCCTATCGGAAGAACGGAGAAGTCGTCCATAACGAAAACCATCCGCTGCCCGATATCACGCTCACGCATCTTCCTTTCCCTGACCGCTCTCTGAGAAGGCACGATTATAGCCTGGCTCACCACGGCGTCAGTTTCGGCAGCGTCACCTTCGACACGATAATGACGGCAAGGGGATGCCCGTTCAAGTGCAAGTTCTGCACATTCAGCCTCAATCCGCTGGGGCAGAAGAGGAGCTACACGGAGCGGCCGGTAGAATCGGTCATCGAAGAATTGAAGACGATTACCGCCGATGTCGTGCTCGTCAGCGACGACAACTTCTTCACGAACCCGAAGAGGAGCGAAGAGCTGTGTGACCTGATTATCGAGAACAAGATCAAGAAGATCTTTATTGCCCAGACCCGGATCGACGTCGCGCGGCATCGCCGGGTCCTCGACAAGGCTGAGAAGGCGGGCTTCAAGGTCTTCCTGATCGGGATCGAGTCGCCGCACGATTGGATCTTGAAGCAGTTTGAGAAGGGCATCACCCAACAGCAGATCCGGGAGGCGTGTGCGGTCCTGAAGCAGTACGACTTCTTTCTGCACGGGAACTTCATCTACGGCAACATCGGCGAGACGGAAGAAGAGATGCTCTACATCCCGAAGTTCGCCAAGGAGCTCAAGCTGGATTCCATCGGTTTCCAAAAACTCCGCATCGAGAGGTTCTCGCCCCTCAAGGAAGTGGTCGAGCAAACGCCGGGCTACTACTTCCAACGTTTCGGCGGCGCCGTCTATTCGGAGCAGTTCGGGCGAAAGGAGCTCAAGCAGATCAGGAACAGGATCCGATCGGTATTCTACGATCTGCCGCAGATCATCCGGATCATCAGAAAGGTTCACCGACAGGGATTTTTAAGCGGCCGCGACGCGACCAACGCAGTGCTTAAACTGCCCCTTTACCTGTATAGGTTGGCCAGACGAAAAAAGCGAAGAAGAGGGAGATCCGGACGCCCCGGCGATGAGGCCGGCCTACTCAATAGCCGTGAGAAAAGGGCCGGGTATGATCCGGGTACATAAGAGCACTAGGGTCAGGTCTTTTGTTATGGTGTCAACCTCTGACACGGAGAATAGTGCTCACAGAATTTATGGGACGGTTCTTTTTTCTACATATTGCCCTTTAAAGTAATGATAACCGTTCCTGCTTAAGGCCTATCCGCTCTATTTGATTCTGTAGTGGCCTGTGTGTGCGAATTCGAATAACCTATCTTCCTCTTTTGCACCTGCGCCGATATTGTGGATGACCAGGGGAGGCCCTGATATACTTTCTTTATCACTGACAATCATAATGTGGGGTAAATTCGGCGGTACAATGCAGGTGACCAAGTCTCCAGGTTTGTAGTTAACCGCCTTATTCGAAACTGCTACGGACCATCCCCTTCTATCGAAATATGTCTGTAGGTTTTCGACGCGACGATGATCAATGTTTTTGTCCGGTGCCTCCAATCCCCACTTTTGCGGATATTTATTAAAATCGTGCTTCATGTCTTCATGAACCAATTGCTGAAGATCCAGACCAAGGCCGGTACGGAAGGCGCGTACGATGACGTCAGTGCACACTCCTTTCTCTATCGGTAGGTCTCCGTTCGGGTATTGCATAGATTGATATGCCGGATCATAGTTAACGGTCTTTCCGATTTGCTCGCGGGCAGCGCTTACTAGGCGCATCCCAACATCACTACCGGCATCGACTAAGGCTGTTCCTACAAGAAAAATCAAGACGATACTTGTTAGTACTCTATTCATATAAGTCGAACGTCAAAATCAGTCGCGAGTGAAACGAGTCGGCTAGATTGTTTTGTTGTCCGGGTTTCTAATGAATATCCAGTTGGATTTTGATGGCTTCCTCGACCTTGCACATATCCTCTTGAGAAAGAACGCCGGCTCGTCGAAAAAGCCTTTCCTTGCTGACTGTCGCCAACTGATCTGCCATGGCCTTGCTTTCTTTTCCTTCAAAGATGATTGCAGCTTCGCTGGGATAGAGGCGATCTACGTTACTGGTTAGAGGGACGACTTGCACTCGGTTAAGGAATCTATTCGACGCGTCATTACTGACAATTACGGCAGGCCGCTTCTTTCTAATCTCACCGCCGATTGAAGGGTCGAAGTTGACCCACCACACCTCACGCCTTTTCATGGGCTATGTCCTTGAATGTAACCTCGGCCCATTCCACGGCCTCTTTCTCCCGCTTCTCATCCTTAGCCATTTCAGCATAGGCCGCCTCGAGATCCGGCCGTATAACGTGTGGCCGGACGATTTCCTCAATGAATTTGCTTATTTTGCGAGGACCAATTGTTTTGCGGAGACCGTAATAAACTACCTCATCAACGGTTATGGTTAGTTTTTTCTGCATCGCACGCCTCCTTATACGTGTACTATACGTGTAACAGAGGGAGATGTCAACAGTGTTCATGGGGACGGTGCTGTTTTCTCAATATAGCCCTTTAAATTAAATAGTATCGGCCCTTTTTTTACACGCGCTGATGCACGAGACGCGCGCCCGGATAGGGGACTTCAAAATAGGGTATTGCCGTACCGTCAAGGCTCCCGACAAAGGCGGTCTTCCGCTCCTCCCAGCCGAAGCAGATGTTGCTCGGCCGATGGAGGACTTCTGCGTTGCGGTCCTCCAGTACAATCTCAAGGTCTCCCTTTGGATCGATGTAGCCGATGGCGTTCCACGACGGGAACGCGACCCATAAATTGCCCTGCTCGTCAAAGGCGATGCCGTCCGGATACCCCCGGCTGCCGAGGCTCGGGGGTCCATAGACCTCAGACCCGCCCAGAGCGCCGCCCGGATAAATCCGATACCGCAGAATGCGCTTCATCATCGTTTCGGCAACATAGAGATATTTTTCTTCTGAATCAAGGGCGATTCCGTTTGCAAAAAAGATACCCTCTACCATAATCCGCGGGTTTCCGCCTTCGATGAGAACAACGCATCCGTCCGGCGCCGGTGATTGAAGCGCTGCTCCGATATCCTGGCGGGCCGTGGAGTTGGAGACCCATATCCGCTCCCGAAAATCCATGAAAGGGAAATTGGGCGAGGGCATCTTTTTACCATTAGCCTCCGTCATCAAAACTCTATGGCTGCCGTCGGGATTCAACGACTGCACCTCGCCGTTGCCTATGTTGGCGATGATGCAGCTCCCGTTTCTGTCAACGCACAGGCCGTTGGGCAGGCCGCCCACGTTTCCGAAAAACGAGGTCCGCCCGTCTTTTTCTATCCGTGCGCACCGCCCCCTGCCGTCCGCGGCATACAGGCTGCCGTCGTCCAGGGCCATGACCCCTTCAGGCCTGAGCAACCCGCTTCCGATCGTTTTTACTTTTTCCAGTGCGATATTCATAATCTCCATTTATCTCACCACGTGCAGTTTTCCGTCAACCATGCCGATATAGATACTCATTTCCATTAATGACCCGTCAGATGAGGTTATTCGTATCAATTCCTTATCTCCCTCGAACACCTGCCAGAGCTTGTTGTTGGGGCCTGCCTTTTTTGCCTTCAACCTTTGCGGGTTTATCGTCGCAAGTTTTCCTCGAAGGAGATCCTTCTTCAGATATGGTTCAAATTCAGCGGCCACATTTTCACTGGAGTAGGCCGTTGCGTAATCACTGATCTTAACCGCGAACTCCTTCTGGATGCCTGCGGCGTTTTTTGCCTTAAAAAGGTCATAGATCTTTTTTGCATACTCTATCACCTCTTTTTCGCCGGCATTGCCGGTTCCAGAAAAGCTCTTGCTGAAATCAAGGGCCGATGCGAATTTCTTGCCCATGGTCATGATTCCGGTACCTTTGAAATAGTCGTCCCTGAGTTCTATTGAGACCAGATTCCCGCGCTCGTTTGTCGCAGCTGCATCTCCCTGGCGAAGCTTGGATACGCCGAAGGATAAGTGTGCAGGCTTGGATGTATCGGCCTTGCGCACCTTGGCCCATATCTCGTTTTTCCCGATCAAAAAAGGGTTCAGGGGAAATGTACCGAAGGATTGGGAGCCTTTAAAACCTGTTATGATAAAGCCGTTGACGTATAGCTCTCCGCTGACATTATCGCCTTGCCATGTGGCCTGATAAATAATGTCTTTTGGTTCAGCTCCCGCATTAACGCTGACCACTTGTCCTATGAACAATGAAGCAAAAGCAATTACCAACAAAACAACCGGAAAAAATTGACTTTTCATTTTGTTCCTCTCCTTGTAGTTTATAGGGACGGTTTTGATTTGAGTCAAAAATGGGGACGTTGGTTCAAATACAACTTAGGCATGTCTCGTTAGTTCAAGAGAATCTTCGGAACTGGAAGCAGCATATCGATTCACCAACGAAGTCGTGACCCCCAAAAATCGTGCAACACTTGCCCCGGTATGCCCATATTTCTTCACAGCCATTTGACAAAATATCTTGATCGCTGCTGAAACCTTTCTCCCTCTTCTTAACTTCTGCAGTTCCTCCTCGTCCAGTCCTTCTCTACAAGCCACCTCTTTCAATAGTACGCTTAGCTCCGGAACTCTACGCCTCAACCTTAACATCTCTCTCTCCTGCCTCTCCGTCTCCGCTATCACTCGCTCAACAAACTCACCGCTCCCCAGTATTCGTTCATCCGATGCGAACCCCTGTCCCCGTCTCCTCATTGAGACTACTTCTGACCATCCTCCCACACTCCGTAGTAATCCTCCTCCAACCAGATCCTCTCTCTTTCCCCGGGAGGTTCCTTCCTCAACGAAAGCAGCATATCGCCTGACAGACCCCTTTCCTTTTCCGAAGTACCTCAGAATCTCGCTCGTATCCTGCCACTTCCTCTTTGCGGTTCCCATGATCGCCGAGTGGCCGCTCCAGGGATATCTCTCCAGTTCCCTGATGGTTCTTACTATCCCAGCTCTTAACGGGTTAAGATGAATATAGCGGGTTAATTCTAAAAGGTACGGATCTTCCTCGCATACGATCGATTTGTATCTGTTTTGAAAGAGATGGCCTTGTCTCTCATGCCTCCGGTTAAATCTGACAACGTATCCAGTTAGCATCTTCCTCATACTCGCAAAAAGGGGGCGGTTACCCGTTTGAACAAGCAGGTGAAAATGGTTAGGAATAAGCGCCCAGGCATAGACTTTCAGGGCATCGGCTTCGCATTGTGCAGCCAGGCGATCCAGAAAGTCGTCCCTGTCCTTATCCGTCCTAAATATGTTGGTTCCTTCAATCCCCCGGGCCATCACATGATGCAACGTTCCCGGGGCATCAAGTCTCGCCTGTCTCGGCATATGCCCCGAGGCTACACCTTCCCCTGTTTAGTGTCAAGTTGTATTTGAACCAACGTCCCCTTGTCCGTCGCTTTGTCGAACGGATAAATTTCTGGGTTCCCGATAGCTTGTAAGCTAATCTCTTTAGATGGAGGCTTAACTTTCTGAAAAGGTCGCAGGTAGAGTAACTTTGGGGAGATACTAGGCATACCTAGGGCATAAGGGAAAGTCAAATTTTCGTAAAACAAAGGGCCATAATGAATTTTCATTGGTTCTAAATACATTTCCGGTGGCAACAGCTCAGGATCAACTGTTAGGGTGCCATTAAATGTTTGATCTTCTGGATTAAAAGACTTGAGTTGAACTGTATAATGAACCATCCCCCCGGGTAATCCCAAAATATATTTCAGCTCTTTGAGCTGAAAATCTTTTTTTACTGACCACATGAATAGAAGCACAATTAGCAACACAAATAGGAGTGCGAGAATAGTTCTAAGTTTATTCAAGTTACCATCTAAAAAAGGGCGACGTTGGTGCGCAGACAACTTCCTCATTCTATCTTTGCCAAGTATCTTATACACCTACGTCCCTTTGTTGCCCGGCCCGTCGTCTCAATGCGTCCGCCTCGAACGTAATGTTTGGTAAGTTGTCCAATACATGGTCCCGATTCCCTTGGCATACGACACCTGATAGAGATCGTAGTCGGCTGTTAGCAGCGTATATCCATTGATCATCGCGACCTCTGCTATTAGCGCATCTTTCGAATTGTTTGGTTTGCCTTTGTTCCGCGCATCAAGATCTGCCTTTATGGATTGATAAGCGACCCCGTTACCAAGTTTACCACCCCCTAATTGGGACGCACCCAATACAAATGACTCGGTCGGTAGGACTTCATCAATGGTTTCCTTGAATTTTTCTAGCAGTTTTAACTTTCTCTCAGCATCCGTTGTTCGGTTTATCTCATCGATTTGAACATGTGAGGCAACGAATGATCCGTCCTTCGGCAGTTCATCTGACTCCACACTGCCGTCAACAAGCTTGTTGATGAGACTTGTGTCAACGACGTATTTCATAAGCAACTAGCAATTAGGGGAAGTAATGTGGGCCATTGTCAAAAATTGTCAAAAAATCATCTCATTCATGAAGTGAACAAAGTGAACAATGTCCCTCTCTCCTCTCTCTTTGCTTATGGATCACGGTTATACAATAGGATCAATGCTATTATGTTGATAACTACTGCTGCGATATACGGCATGGAAACGCGAAATTGAAATAGAAATCTAAAAGATTCTTTAAAAAACCTTAGGCAATCATGAACATTTTTTTGGGCTCGTTTTCTCTCAATACCAATTTTTATTTGCAATCGATATAGACGGTTTGCATTAGATACCTTCTTTAAGTTTAGGAAAAGGTATTTATCTAAATTAGGTGGTTTATTATCTTTCGTTATTTTTTTGTTCTCTCTCAGCCACTCCTGTATTTCACGAGACCTTTTGAGAAAATCTCCTTGGCTTACACGGTAGGTTATCTCGTATGAATAAAAAATAACTATTATTCCAAAGCTTAACCAGATCAAAAACATAGCATCGTTAACAACAGCATATCCCGTAATTGCAACAAATATTGTAAAGAACCAGTTCTTTATTTGGAATGAGAAGCGATCGAATTTATCAATAATGGTCTGTAATATTTTTAGCTCATCCCACAGCGCCTTTTTGATGTCTTTATCCATAATTTTTCGACTAAACAATTAATATACGAATTTTCGGTTTGCTCTTGACCTAGGTACATTATAGCACATGTTAAGCATGGGGGGGGCTAGCCAGCGGATTTCTTAAATAAAGCTATGATCTCCTTCATTTCAGAGGGAGGGCCCGCTGTCAGGCGAGGAAAGCCCTTACCTGTCAAATCACCTGTAACAATCCAATATCATTGACCTATTGCGATTTTATAGGAGATTTTGGGAAAGGGCTCCGGTTCTTTATGAATTGACAAAAAGAGGATGAATATAGTAACATTTCCTGATACGCGAGGGCCATTCATGACAGATCTGATGAAAAAAGATGAAGAAGTGACGCAGCGGTTGATGGATGAAAACGAGGAGTTCCGCCAGCTCAAGGAGGAGCATAACTGGTTCCACCGCAAGGTGGAGGACCTGGACAAGAAGGCCTTCCTGACTCCCACAGAGCGGCAGCAGCGTGAGGAGCTGAAAAAGAAGAAGCTCGCTCTAAAGGACAAGATGGAAGGGATCATGGAAGCGTATCGTCGCCGGCAGGAGAAAAAGGGATGAAGAAGACCGGCGCCCAGATCCTCCTGGAGTGCCTCAAGCGCGAAGGGGTGGAGGTGATCTTCAATTACCCCGGAGGGGCCATCCTGCCTGTCAACGATGAGCTTTCCCGCTGGGATTTTAAGGTGGTCCTGGTGCGGCATGAGCAGGGGGCGGTCCATGCCGCTGACGGCTATGCCCGGGCCACCGGCAAGGTCGGGGTCTGCCTCGTCACCTCCGGCCCAGGTGCCACCAACACCGTCACGGGCCTCGCCACCGCCTATATGGATTCCATACCGATCGTCGTCATCACCGGGCAGGTCTCCACCCCCTTGATCGGCAACGATGCCTTCCAGGAGGCGGACATCGTGGGGATCACACGGCCCTGCACGAAATACAACTATTTAATCACCGATGTGCGCAATCTGGCCCGGATCGTGCGGGAGGCCTTTTATATCGCCAGGTCCGGCCGGCCAGGCCCGGTGCTGGTCGATCTCCCCAAGGATGTTGCATCGGCCCTTACCGAGTTCAAATATCCGCAGGAGGTCCACGTCAGGGGGTATCAGCCCACGCTCGATGGCCATATGCCGCAGATCAAGAGGGCCCTTCATCTGATGCTCAAGGCGCGCAGGCCGGTGATCTATGCCGGTGGGGGGGTCATTACCTCCGGCGCTGCTCAAGAGTTGATCAAGCTGGCGGAGGTCTTTAATATTCCCGTCACCATGACCTTGATGGGCCTGGGCGGTTTTCCGGGCACGCACCCCCTAGCTTTGGGGATGCTGGGGATGCACGGGACCTATCGAGCCAATATGGCGGTGACCGACAGTGATCTTCTCGTCGCCGTCGGCGCCCGGTTCGACGACCGGGTGACCGGCAGGGTCGACGCCTTTGCCCCCAAGGCCGAAAAGATCCATATCGATATCGACCCCACGTCCATCAGCAAGAACGTCAGGGTGGATGTGCCCATTGTGGGTGATTGCAAGCGGGTCATGGCCAAGCTGCTCGCCCTTGCCAAGGAGGAAAAAGGGTTGGATGAGCATCGGAGGGCTCTCGCGCCGTGGCATGCGCAAATAGAAAAATGGAAGAATACCCACCGGATCACTTACACGCAAAACGAGGTGATCAAGCCCCAGTACGTCATCGAGCGGATCTACGAGATGACCAAGGGCGAGGCCGTGATCACCACCGAGGTGGGACAGAATCAGATGTGGACCGCTCAATACTATATCTTTGACCACCCGCGCACCTTGCTCACCTCGGGTGGTCTGGGGACCATGGGCTACGGATTCCCCGCGGCCATCGGGGCCCAGGTGGCGTTCCCGGAGCGCACAATCATCGATATCGCCGGCGATGGGAGCATCCAGATGAATATCCAGGAGCTGGCAACCGCCGTGCAGTATAAGCTTCCGGTCAAGGTGGCCATCCTCAACAACGGCTATTTGGGGATGGTGAGGCAGTGGCAAGAGCTCTTCTATGAGCGCCGGTATTCCATGACCCATATCGGGGACATCAGCCCCGATTTCGTCAAGCTGGCCGAGGCCTATGGGGCCATGGGGCTGCGGGCCACGAGACCCGACGAGGTGGTCCCCGTCATTCGCGAGGCCCTGCGGACCCCGCTGCCCGTGCTCATGGACTTCGTGGTGGAGCCGGAGGAGGGGGTCTACCCCATGGTGCCTGCCGGCGAGGCCATAGATCGGATGCTCTTGGTATGAGGAGGGGAGATGCTGCATACGATTAATATCCTGGTGGAGAATGAATTCGGTGTCCTGGCCCGGATAGCGGGTCTCTTCAGCGGGAGGGGGTTCAATATCGAGAGCCTCTCGGTGGCGGAGACCTTGGACCCCAAGGTGTCCGCCATGACCATCGTGACCCGGGGGGACGATCAGGTCCTCGAGCAGATCACCAAACAACTTAATAAACTAGTCTGCGTGATCAAGGTGACGGATCTGATGGGCAAGGAGTATGTGGCCAGGGAGATGATTCTCATCAAGGTCGCGGCGAAGTCGGAAACCCGCGCGGAGATCCTGAGCATCACCGACATCTTCCGGGGGAAGGTGGTGGATGTGAGTCCCAAGAGCTATACCATCGAGGTGACCGGGGATGAGGAGAAGATCAAGGCCTTTCTCGAGCTCCTCAAGCCCATGGGGATAAAAGAGATGGCCCGCACCGGGCGCGTGGCCCTGGTACGGGGTTAATGCCAATAAAATCAAAGGGGGAAGCGATGGCGAAGATATACTATGACAAGGACGCCGATTTAAAGGTCCTCAAGGGAAAGCGGATCGCGATCATCGGCTACGGCAGTCAGGGGCACGCCCAGGCCCAGAATCTCCGGGACAGCGGCGTGGAGGTGATCGTGGCCGAGTTGGAAGGCACTACCAACTATCGCCTGGCCAAGGAGCATGGATTCACCCCGGTCTCGGCCAAGGAGGCGGCCAAGGCCGGCGACATCATCCAGATCCTGGCGCCGGACACGGCGCAGTCTTATATTTATAAGGAAGCGATAGAGAAGGAGATGAAGAAGGGAAAGACCCTGGTCTTCTCCCACGGCTTCAACATCCACTACGGCCAGATCAAACCCCCTCCTGTCGTGGATGTCATCATGATAGCGCCGAAAGGACCGGGGCACCTGGTTCGGAGGCAGTTTGTGGAGGGGAAAGGGGTGCCCGCGCTGGTGGCGGTGGAGCAGGATGCCTCGGGAGAGGCCTTGAAGGTGGCCCTGGCCTATGCCAAGGGGATCGGGGCGACCAAGGCAGGGGTGATCGGGACCACCTTTAAGGAGGAGACCGAGACGGACCTCTTCGGTGAGCAGGTGGTCCTGTGCGGCGGCGCCACGGAACTGGTGCGGGCCGGGTTCGATACCCTGGTGGCAGCCGGTTACCAGCCGGAGATCGCCTACTTCGAGTGCCTGCACGAGCTGAAACTCATCGTCGACCTGATATATGAAGGCGGGATCAGCTACATGCGATACTCCATCAGCGATACGGCCGAGTACGGGGACCTTACGAGAGGCACAATGATCATCGACGAGGAGACCCGGCTGATCATGCAGGAGATCCTGGAAGCGATCCAGGACGGCTCCTTTGCCCGCGAGTGGATCCTGGAGAATCAGGCCAACCGCCCGGTGTTCAATGCCCTGCGCAAGAAGGGTCAGGAGCATTTGATAGAGAAGGTGGGCAAGGAATTGCGGGGGATGATGAGCTGGATAGAGAGAAAGGATGCGCCTGAATAGGGAAAGATTCCCCCTGGTGGTCGAGGGGATACCGTTCATCGTTATCCCCGCCGTGCTCACGGCGCTCGCGGGCCTGTGGGGGAAACTTTATTTCTTTCTCCCCTTTCTCGCGCTGACCATCTTTATGTGCTCCTTTTTTCGGAACCC
>Ga0214473_10000276_pt1 | contig 72108 bp, 77 predicted proteins | sample RVTome_7_FD_203509 | JGI IMG/M metagenome (GOLD analysis project Ga0214473, IMG submission 203509) | Soil microbial communities from uranium-contaminated site in the Upper Colorado River Basin, Wyoming, United States - RVT98D197 | ecosystem: Environmental > Terrestrial > Soil > Contaminated >...
CATTCTAAGTTCACGTACGTAAAGACACATAATTTACCTCCTTGCAAGAATTTAGCTGTATCTTTACGTAACATCGGAATACTCATTCAAAAATTTTAAAACTTAAACTAACTTTTTAGAAACGGCAGTAGTATCAAATACTGCCTTCACAAGAGGACTCATTATTTCTTCGACCTGCGAATGGTCAAAACTCAAGTGTTTTGCAATTATACCCTTTGTCTCAGGAAATTCCATCACAAACTTTTGCATAAGCCCATAGAAATTCAATGGTTTGAGTTCGGCAAGAGACCATTTCATGTGATGCCGTGCATAACGAGGATCCGTTAGATATTTTTCAAGCCGTTTTCCATCTAGATATCTATCAATTCTATCTTCAAGTATTTCATAACCCAGCGCAGTCCCATTATCAAAAGCTGGCGAAAAAACATTAAGTCCGGTACTACTAATCGGCTCTTGTTTTGCGCCCTTGAGGATTAAACCCCAATTATCATGGTGCCGGTCTATATTCCCGGTAATACAATCGAGGGCAAGTGTTCCCGCCCAATATTTTGCGAAGTCAGGAAAATTTCTGAATATCTTAACAATATCCAGAAAATTATGCTGGGTTCCTTTTTCGCGATCGTAATCCTTGATAGCGCCGACCATGAATTGGCCACCTTCAACGTAAATGTCTTTCTTGTCATCATAAAACCATTCTATTAGCGCTCCATATGTTGTCTTACCCGGGTTGTATTCGGTGCTGACGCCTATGTGCGTTGGGGGAACCTCCACCCCCATCAGTAGACCAAGACGGTAGGCAATGATTTCACCCCAGAATTGCCAGGGACACCACGAACGAGAGAGCTTAAAGAGATAGCGATAATCTGTTTTCAAGCATTTTTCTTCTAACGTCTCAGGAGAGAAATATGCACTTTTGTCCCTTGCCCCTTTAGGATACACACCTTCATAAGTATAATCAAGTCGCCACGCGTCGATCACGATGGGATTGTCGCACAATATAGATTGGATACCTGCCAGCTTAATTCTCCCTTACATTAATCTTTCCTGTCACAACCATTGCCCTTTAATTTTTCCTCTAATATCGGGCAAACCGAACTCCTCAAAAACCCGCCTTAGTGGCCATTCAACGACTATCGGCCAGCCATTTATGGGCGGATATTAAAATTTTTCTTAATCAAACATTTTATTCATCAACTTAATTACTTCAGTAATACTTTGATGTAAATATTGCTCAAATTCTCCATCACTCACTGATGCGATTGTATTTCCACCTATATCGGCATACTTAGAAATAATTAATCTAACGTTTTTAAGAATCTCCTGCTTACTTCCTATTCTTCTTAGTTCAAAGGATGCAAACCAATCATCGGGAATTTCTTTTAAGGGAGGTTTGCCGATATACCTAACATGATAGCAGAAATACCCATACTTACTTTTTTGTTCTTCTATAACTTGCCCTAAATCCCCCCAAACTAAAACATAATCACCAACCCTTGCTTGCGGAGTGATCAGGTTTTTGTAGTATTTAGAAGTTGTATCTTTGGCCCCTATACGCGAAAGTAATTCATTTAGCTTCGGGGATGATACAAGGGATAGCTCCTGAGTCTTGAGCAATAGATTGATAAGTAACACAGCTACTTTGTTGGCTTTTGATAAATCTTTTTCGTCATAACTTTGACCTGTGTCATTTGCTGAAAAATGAATCTGTTGAGATTCTCCGTAAGCATGCAGATAAGATTTTCCTAATAATGTAATAATTTCTGCATTCTGATCCAAAGATATTTTCTTGTATTTTGATCTAAATGAGGATAAGCCTATTTTCTTGAGAGAAGTAATAGATTTAGGTTCGCTAAGATACCATCGCTTATCAGTTTCAAGTCCACCCTTTTCAAGTTTAAGAATCTGTTTTTTAAGCCATTCAATATGATGCTCTGAATTCCGATTTCTAAAATTGTAAAATTCAGTTCTATCTTTTTGAGTGCTTTGATATTCGATTAAATCGTGAAAATAAAAATAATCTCTAAAATAGATATCATCATTAGTATTCAAAAAAAGAATTGTGTCTACTAATATTTCTGTTAGCCTGCGACATCTCAGACTTTGTTCTTCAATTACTGCCTGCTGCGTAATTCTTTTGATTTGTTCTTTTGTGTTTTCACTTTCTTGGCTATCAATTTCCGCGGAATTATCCGAAAAAAACTCTTTCCATTTCAATAGACATGTCGCTGCTTTTTGCGCCTCGTCAATTGCTTGATATATAAAGATATGCCTTGGCTTTTTGTGAGTGTAGGGTGCTATTAAACGAAAATTAACTTCATCTAAAGCTAACTGCTTTCTTAGGTCGTGACCCCCTTGAAAGGCAATAGTTACTGCATGATCCCAAAGTAGTAAATAAGAATTGTCACTTTTTTTCTCCACTCCGTCCGGCATGTTTTTTTCTTCCCTAATTTAAAATCATAAATCAGAAATCATAATTCATAAATTGCTTAGCTTTTCCCGCACCGAAAATCTCTGCAACAACTACCCCGCCATTGTGCAATAAAAGCCGTTTTCTGTCAATTCCCAATTTTCGTCAGTGTGAGCCTGTGTTTCAGCCTGCCTCGGCGTTTACCTCGGCGTAGTTTTTCAACGTAGCCGGGTAGTCCCGACTCCTTCCGGACGAAGACCAGCTAAATTTTTTCAAAAAGTTCTTGATTTACCTAACACAGTGGATATCATATCTACTGGCTGGGCTACATTCCATGGCTCAGGGGGTTATTAACCATTTAACGAATTAACCAATTTAACCACTTAAGGGAGCCTCTGAAATGCCAATTAAACATTTAACCAATCAACCATCAACTTGTGGTGAGCGAAGTCGAATCCACAAATTAACCAATTTACCCAATTAACCATTTAACAAATTAACCAATTTATGCAAAACAAAGCCAATTTGCCGGATATCCAAATGAATGTAAGTTATGTTAAAACAAAGACCTACGAACTATGAACTACGAACTACGAACCAACAAAACAAAGCCAAACAAAGCCAAACGAAAGGCGGGAAGTGGCAAGGCTAAATATTATGCGGATATACAGTCCTCGAGGTGTTCGAGGACGGTTTTTGTTTTTGCGATTCTGTTGCCGGAAGGGCCTTCCCAGTGCAATTCGGCGTTGCGTTTGATGTAATCTTCGACGGTCTGGCAGGCCAGCAAAACGGTCGCGTGGTTTTTGTTGCCCATACAACGGCCGATTTCAGATGAGGACATCTTCGTATGTGTTCTGGCCAGATACATGCTGAAATGGCGGGCAAGGGCGATTGTCCTGCTTTTTTTCGAGGAGTGCAGGCTCGCGGGAGTAATACCGAAATAGGTCGCGACGGCTGATTCGATGTCGGAGCTGTGGACAATCGGGTCGCAGCGTTCGAGATGTTCTGCCAAAATATCCTGGGCCATCTGGAGCGTTACTTTCGCATTTTGTAAGGAGGCGTACGCGGCCAGTTTCAATAAAGCGCCTTCGATTTCGCGGACATTGGTCTTTAAGTTCTCCGCGATGTACCTTGCCACTGCCTCTGAAATGGGTCTGCCCATATTTTCGGAATACTGGCGGCAGATTTCGCATCGGGTCTGGAAATCAGGCGTGTCGATTTTGGCGACCATTCCGGAGATGAAACGGTTGACGAGTTTTTCCGACAACTGGCCAATCATTTTCGGATGGGCGTCGGAGGCGAGAACGACCTGTTTTCCCGCCAGGTCTATGGTGTTAAAGGTATGCAGGAATTCCTCCTGCGTTGCAGGCTTGCTGGCCAGGAAGTGGATGTCGTCTATTGCCAACAACTCCGTTTGTCTCATCCGACTCCTGAAAGCCTCCAGCTTTCGCGTCTTCAAGGCCAGCACAAACTGATTAGCAAAGTCCTCCGCGGACATATAAAGCCACCTTGCCTTCGGCCGGTTTATCTGCACCGTGTTACAAATACCCTGCAGCAGGTGCGTCTTGCCGACACCGTACCCTCCGTGGATGAAAAGCGGATTAAAGGGACTTTGCTGGGCGTCGACCACCATTCTGGCCGCGTTATAGGCCAGTTCGTTCGAGCGGCCGACGATAAACGTATCAAAGCTCAACCTTAATGTTCTGGCTGATTCAATGTTTCTTCTTGTTTGCTGATTCGGCTGTTTGTTTACGGCTTTTTCTACAAGCTGTGCCTGCGAATCAAGCTGCGTGCGTCTTTGATGGCCGGTAAGTTCCGGGTCGATGGTGAAATTTATTTTTTTTACCGAGCCTGTTACCGCCAGAACAGCCTCGTTTATGTAATTGGCAAAATGAGTTTCAATCCAGCTCGCGATGAAAAGATTTGGTACGCCGATTTTCAGGTAGCCGTCGGCGAGTATAAGCCGCGTCGAGTTCTTGAACCATATATTAAATCTCTGCAGGCCGATTTTTTCAGCGATTGCGCTGTTAATAGCTTCGATTTGAGAAGTTAGGGAATCTGTTTTTTGCGTGTGCAGCGATTGTGCTGCATCAAGCGTTACAGTATGAACCTTTTGACCACCCATCTTCTCCTCCGCTACACCGGCATCGTGACTTTGTGAGTTGTCAGACGAAAAACTTTCTGTCCGGCGTTTGTCTTCCATGACTACGCTTTCCATTGGTATTCTCCCCTTTCAGGTTTCATTTTTATCTCCCAACCTCAAAGCCAAAGGTCGGGGACACTATTATTTAATTTTTAAAATTTCCGCTAAAGACAAAAGCTGCATCAAGTGCGAAAATCAATGCTGATAAAGGGCTATTATTGAAACTCAAAAATACAAATCAACCTGAATTTGCATAATTTCTTTTCCACAGGTTAGAGGGTATTGTCAGCACTGATGTTGCGCGCAAAAAAATTTTGTTTTTAACAAGTTTTGCACAACGTAAGTTCTTATTGTGGAAAAGCGGTGGATTAAGCTTTCGATGATGTTATTGGTTATGTGCTTCGAATTATTATTGCCTCGTAGGCACCGTCGCAGTCGAAATCATCGGCTGTCGGAAGCGTGAGCAGTTCTGTTTCGCGTTTGAAACCCGGATTTTTAGCGAGAAAATCTTCTACGAGCAAATCGTTTTCATTTCTTTGAATGCTGCACGTGCTGTAGCAGATTTTGCCATTCGGTTTCAGCAGCGAGGCTACGGATTGAAGAAGCTCCATCTGTGTTTTTGTGATGGTTTTTATAGCATCAGGTTTTATTCTGTAACGCACTTCGGGACGTTTACTCAATACGCCGGTGTTGGAACAGGGGACATCGAGCAGTACCGCATCGAAAGGGGCGGCTCCGGAAATATTTTTGTGGTCTATGACGGTGACGCTTTTTACACCGAGCCGGGATATGTTTTCCCTGACTCTTTTAAGGCGTTCGCGGCTGATGTCGGTAGCGAAGATTCGAGCCTTATCGGAGGTAAGTTCCGCCAACTGCATTGTTTTTGTTCCGGGGGCGGCACATAAATCGAGAATGGTCCATTCCGGCTGCGGGTTCAATAATCTAACGGCTTGTGAGGCGGCAGGGTCCTGAATTGTAAAAAAGCCATCTGAAAAACCGGGTAGCTGTGCGACATCGTGAGGATTTTTTATTTTTATCATTGATTTGTCGGCTGTTATTTCAAATTCAATGTCAGAATTGCGGAAAAGTTCGACTACTTGCTCTAATGTTGTTTTCAGCGGATTCGGTCTTATATAGACACTTGGCCTGCGGTTGCTCGCGAAACAGATTTGCCGCACTTCTTCAAGGCCGTATTCATTGAGCCAATCAGTTATCAGCCATTTGGGTATTGAAAAGGCGGCACTGAAATAATCCGCGGGAGCAGTCCGCGGGTCGGACAGGACTTGGCAATCGAATTTGCAGCCTGTCGTGACTGTCTGCGGGATAATTTTTTCGGAGTCAATCTGTGATAAAGGCGCCTGTCTATCGGTGATGTGTCTTGTGACTTCCCTAAGAATTGCGTTTACAAAACCGACTTGTTTTTGGCCTGCGATTTTGCTTGCACTTTCGGCCGCTTCGTCAACAATTGCGTACTGTGCGGTTGTCGGGCAATAGATAAGCTCATAAACACCTATGCGAATTATGTTATGAATTTTTTTGGGAATTCTTTCGGGGGGACAATCGGTCAATTTGGCGATTATCGTATCTATTACAAAGCGGTTTCTGATTGTGCCGAAAACAAGGTCGGTTGTACGTTGTTTCTCGTTAGTTTGGTCGAGCAATGGATTTAGAATTGCACTAACGTAGATGTGCTCGGAAGATGCGACTTTATCGAACCGGTTGAGGATTTCCAATGCGAGAATACGTGATGGCTTTAATTGTTGGCCGGACATTTGTTATTTTTCGATTTTTATGAACAAATCACCGAGACAGGTTTGCCTGCCATTGGCGAAATCCCTGAAATCCATAAGGTGTCCCCCAGCAGGTTTGAGTTTTATGATTTCGAGGGCGTCTTGTCCGCAGATAACGTGGAGATTTTCATCAAGTATACCGGGCGCAAGTGAAGCTGGATTTGAAGTCTTTACAACCCGGGCAAGAGCGAAAGTGGCCTGAATGCATTTGCCGGTTTTTTTCGAGACATAAAGAGCGGACGCTCCGGGCCACGACCACAGGCCAAGAATTTTTCTTCGCAAAACTTCCGCAGATTCACTGAAGTCGATGAAACCGTCGGTTTTTTTTAATTTTCGTGCCAATGTCGTCTTTGAATGATCCTGCTCAGTGTAAACGACTGAACCATCGGCTATTTTTCCAAGTGTTTCGAGCAGCAGAGGCGCAGCCAAGTTTGCCAACCTGTCGTGCAGGTGGTCCGCAGTCTCATCAGGCAGGATTTCGGTCTGAGTCTGGGCGCAAATGGGGCCAGCATCCATTTTTTCAACAAGTGAGAAAATGGTAATTCCGGTTTGCGTATCACCGTTGATTACTGCCCAGTTAATAGGCGCGGCCCCGCGGTACTTCGGCAATAGCGACGAATGAACGTTTATAGCGCCTTTCACGGGCAATTTGATAAGTTCATCACCTATTTTCTGGCCGAAAGCGATTATCACGGCAAGGTCAGGGCGGCACGTTGCCGCTGTCGCGATTGCCTCCGGTGAATTAATGTCAGCCGTTTCCACACAGCGTATCGAATTGGCTTTTGCCCAAAGTCCAACCGGTGTGGGGTGAATTTTTCTGCCTCTTCCCGCCGGGTGAGGCGCCTGCGTGAAAACCGCAACCAGTTTATGGCTGGATTTTAGTAAGGCATCGAAACACGGAATTCCGAATTCACCGCTGCCGAAAAACACTATTTTCATGGTTATTCTGCTCTCAGTTGTCTGGAGTCTTTTGGCCTTCGATAAGGTTTTTGAGTTTTTTTCGATGGGCGATTTTCGCAACCTGGCTCATACGATTAACTATAGTCGTCCCCTCGATATGGTCGTACTCGTGCTGAAGAGCACGTGCGTAAAGGCCGTCAGCTTCTTCCGTGAATTCCTTGCCGTCAAGGCCGGTGGCGGTGACGGTGGCGTTTTTATACCGCCTGATTTTCGTATAGATTCCGGGGACAGACAGGCAACCTTCCTCATTTGTTTGAATTTCTCCGGATGGTGTAACGGTCGGATTTATGAAGACCTTTACTTTTTCTCTTGTACCATCGAGCGAAATTATGAAAAGCCGCAAAGGCACTCCCGCCTGCGGGGCGGCAAAGCCGACGCCCTTTCGCTCAATCATTATGTCAATCATCCGGTCGATGAGCTTGCGGATATTGTCGTCGATTTTTTCAACAGGCTTTGATGGTTCCGCCAAAACCTGCGACGGATAATAGGTCATTTGGCATTTTTTAACATCCACCATATTTGTCGTGAGTTATACGTCGAATTCGTTGCCCGCAAAAGTATTGCCGAGATACGATTTTCGCACGGTCTCGTCGCGAATTATTTCAGCAGGCGAACCTGCGCCGATTACCTTGCCATGGTCGATGATGTAGGCTTTATCAACCACTTCGAGAGTCCGTTCGACGTTGTGGTCGGTAATGAGAATACTGACCCCTGAAGCGACAAGCCTGCGAATTTCGCGTTGGAGGTCCTCGACAGCAATGGGGTCAACGCCGCTGAAAGGTTCATCGAGCAAAATAAGCGATGGATTAGTAACCATCGCGCGGGCGATTTCGAGTTTGCGACGTTCACCACCTGAAAGAAACCTTCCCTGGCTGTTGGTCACTTCAGTCAGAGCGAATCTTTCGATAAGCATATCCGCCCTTTTATTTCGCTCGTCACGCGTAAGCGACATTGTTTCGAGAATGGCGTAAAGATTATCGCGGACGCTGAGTCGCTGGAAGATGCTCGGTTCCTGCGAAAGATAGCCGATACCGAGCCTTGCGCGTTTATACATAGGCAGTTTTATGATATCGTGGCCTTCGAAAGTTACTTCGCCTCCGTCGGGAGTAATCATCCCCATAATCATCCGGAAGGTGGTGGTTTTGCCCGCGCCGTTTCTACCGAGAAGTCCGACGATGCTGTGCGGCTCAATGGAGACGCAGATTTTATTTACAACGCACCGGCCGTCGTATTGCTTTATCAGTTCCTTAGTTTCAAGAAGCAGCATGTTCGTATATCATATATAGTATTTCGCATGTCGTTAATTGTATGGGCATTATAACAATAATGCAGTTTAAAGCAAATAAATAGGTAAAGTCTTTTCAGATACAGGGTTTTTGTTAAAAGCGAATAAATATGCTGGCGTTTTGGCGGAATTTCTGTTATTAAATTATCTTCACATAAAGGTGAAACTGCAAGTTCTTCAGGACGAGTTATGTTTGCGGTAATAAGTGATATACATTCGAATTTAGAGGCGTTGACGACGGTGCTGGCGGATATCAAGGAACGCGGCATCGAGACGATTTACTGTCTCGGTGACGTAATCGGTTACGGGCCTAATCCGCGCGAGTGCCTCAATTTGGTCATAGAAAAGACCAAATGGTGCGTACTTGGCAATCATGATTACGCAGTTTTTTATGAGCCGACGAATTTTAATTATGCCGCCGAGCAGGCCGCCTTCTGGACGCGTGAGATGCTCGAGACGGAGCAGGAAGACCAAAGCCGAAACAGACGATGGAGCTTCCTCGGTGAGTTGCCGATGCGAAGAACACTTGAGGCGACTCTCGGTAAAACCATCGCTACGATAGATTATGTTCATGCTTCGCCGCGAAGACCCATAAACGAATATATCTTTCCGGACGATGTTTATACCAATCCGGTGAAGGTAAGAATTTTATTCGAGCGGGTCAAACACGTTTGTTTTGTCGGCCATACTCATCTGCCGGGGGTTTTTCTCGACGAACCGGACTTTTATCTGCCCAGCGAACTGGGTAACGTCTATCCGATAGTTAGTGGAGAAAAGGCGATTATAAATATCGGCTCCGTCGGCCAACCCAGAGACAAGGACAACCGCGCAAGCTATGTTTATGTCGATGACAATGAGGTCAACTTCGTGCGGTTGCCTTACGATTTCGAAACGACGATGAAAAAGATAAAAGCGATTGACCGGCTCGACCCATTCAACGCCGACAGACTTAAAGACGGAAGATGATAACAGCGTTTAGCGTACAGGAACGGATAGAGAGAATGAATTTCAGAATAGCATTGGCGTTTGTTGTAATTGCTTTTTGTTTGTTTTGTGGTGTACTTGTCGCCAAAAGCGGATTGTTTGAAAAGAACTGCACGAGTTCAGGCTGCATCCTGCTGCAGAATACTGCAACAGATGTTTCGAATGATGCGAATGCTCCCGCTTTGCAGGCCGCCGAACCGGAACCTGCCAAAGAAGCTGCTTTTACCGCCGAGAACGCTCCGGCAAAAACCGTAACACTTGGTTCGTTGGACCCGAAAAGCGGGTTTAATTTCGCACTTGAGCTTGACTCGAAAGGCGCCGCGGTAAGAAGCGCGACGTTCAGCGAATTCGATGAACGCAATTACGAAAACCCCAGGCCCCTGCAAATTCTCTTGCCTGTCGAGCTGGTTGACGGCAGCGAAGTCCTGTCACTGTCAAATACAAATTTCGTGTTCATAAAACAGGAGATGCAGCTTCCTTTGGGCAAACTCAACTGGGCAGGAGGAAATGTTGAGACAGCCTCAGACGGTGCGCAAAGAGCCAAATGGGAAGCTGAGATTAAAAGTTCTACCGGCGAGCCTGTGGCGAAATTAATCAAAACGTATAAGATTTTTCCGGACAGATACGATTTCGAATGTGAATTGACTGTCGAAAATCTCTCTGCCCAGGAACAGCGGATGCGTTTTGATTTGACCGGCCCAGTCGGAATAGAGAAAGAAGACCCGAGAAGTGAGGACAGAAAAATTATCGGTGGTTTCAGGGGTTCGCAGGGTCAGGTCGTGAGCATGAGTCTTGACTCCAAGCAACTGCAAAAGGCCAAAAACGCGGAAGAGAAGCGAATAAATAAACCGGGGGTAAACTTTCTTTGGGCGGCGGTAACGGACAAATATTTCGCAGCAATCGTCGTGCCTATGCCTAATGAGGGCAAACAATTCTGCGATTGGATTGCAGACCACCTGGGAGTATTTTATCCAACCGAGACAGGCGCCGGTTCGCTGGGAGTGGATTTTAAAATTGCGGCAAATACCTTCGCTCCCGTCGGTCAGGATGGAAGTTCAAAGACATATAATTTCCGGTTTTACCTAGGCCCGAAGGACAATCGCGTATTTGATAAAAATGAGTTTTATAGCAGCATGGGTTTTGTTCAGACGATTAGTTTTATGCCGTGCTTCTGCTGTCCGGCGCAAATTATATCTCCGCTGGCATTTGGGATACTCGCCTCGATGGAATGGATGCATAAATTCATCCCCAACTATGGCATCGTCATCATCATCCTTGTATTTTTGATTCGGCTCGTACTGCATCCTTTGACGAAGAAAAGCCAGGTCGCTATGAGCAAGATGGGCAAGCTCGGTCCGCAGGTTGAGGAAATAAAGAAGAAATACGGCGACAACAAGGCCGAAATGAATAAGCGCATTATGACCCTTTACAAGGAGCAGGGCGCTTCCCCGATACTCGGTATGATTCCGATGTTTATCCAGATGCCAATCTGGATTGCACTTTACAGCGCGATATATGCCAGCGTAGCACTGCGAGGAGCTGCTTTTCTGCCGTTCTGGATTACAGACCTTTCATCGCCGGATGCGTTGTTTCGGTTCCCAGCTTTTACGCTGCCGCTTTTAGGAACGCTCGATTCGTTTAATTTACTTCCGATTCTGATGGGTGTGGCGTTTTACCTGCAGCAAAAGCTCACTCCGACACAGGCTTCAGCCGACTCGCAGGTCGCACAGCAGCAAAAAATGATGATGATTATGATGCCGGTAATGTTCCCATTGATGCTTTACACGGCGCCATCAGGATTGAACCTCTATATTATGGCAAGTACATTTGCGGGCGTTATTGAGCAGTACGTTATCAAAAAACACATTCGCGAGCAGGAAGAATCGCAACAAACGGGCTTAGTGGATGTAACAAGCAAAACCGGTGGAAAAGTCAAAAAGAAAAAACCCAAGCCGTTCTATAAATTTTAGCATATGCTAAATCTCGAAGATACGGTCGTTGCGGTAAGCTCACCTGTTTCCTCGCGAAGAGTGATAATTAGAATAACGGGGCCCGGAACAAGTCAGGCTTTAGAACGAATCATCGACCGGCCTGTACTACAGAATACAGGTATTCTACGACGGAGCCTGTCCGCAGCAGAAAGCCTTTCAGTCGGCGCCATTATGTACTTGTTTCAGGCCCCGCATTCTTATACGTCGGAGGATATGGCGGAGGTTCACATTTATACAAATCAATCAGTAATTGAGGCAATCCTTCACGAGCTGCTCAACAATCCCAAAGTTCCGGTCAGAATGGCCTTACCGGGTGAATTTACCGCACGGGCGTATCTTAACGGCAAAATTGACCTTTCGCAGGCCGAGGCCGTCTGTGAAATAATCGCTGGAAGCAACAAATTCCAGATAGATGCCGCCCAAAAACTGCTGGCTGGAAGGCTTTCGGAAACCACAATAAAGATGCGCGAAAATCTTATGGACTGTATTGGCCTGATTGAAGCCGGTCTGGATTTCAGCGGCGAAGACGTTGAGTTTATAACAGGTCATCAGGCAATTGAAAGGTTGACAAAGATAAAAACCGAACTGGAGCATCTTGTCAGCGACTGTATCAGTTACGAAACAGTTGTTGATTTGCCGTCGGTAGCGATAGCTGGTGCCCCTAACGCGGGCAAAAGCAGTCTGTTAAATAAGCTGCTCGGCACTGAAAGAAGCATCGTCTCGCCCCAGTGCAAAACCACGCGGGATGTTTTGACCGGTATGCTTGAATTAAAGACGGGCGATTGCATGTTGTTCGATTGCGCAGGACTAACTGCTGAGCCGAATGATATTCTCGACGAACTTGCTCAGCAGGCAGCAATAGAGGCGATTCGAAACAGTTCAATAGTTTTGTTTTGCGTTGATGTATCGAAGGCCGACTGGACGGAAGATAGTTCAATTTACAAGCTCATCAACGCCAAAACGCTTCTGCCTGTCGCTATAAAGATGGATTTGCTTTCGCAGAAAAATTTAAAAACACAACTGACAAAACTGGAGGAGTTGTTCAGTTTCGAGTTTTTACCGGTAAGCCCAAAGACAGGAGCTTATATTGATTTACTGAGTGAAAGAATCAGTGAGAAGCTGTCCGTGTTAATGTCCCCTGTTGCTGAAGCAGGTTCGGTCGCCCTTACCAAAAGACACAAGGGGGCTGTCGCGGAGACAATTGAAAATATCGCCGAAGCAGCAAAAGAACTCAGGGATGATAATGACGAAATTGCCACAATGATGCTACGAGCTGCGATTCAATCACTTTCCGGCATCGAACGAGAACATATCGACGAACAACTGCTCGACCGCATCTTCAGCCGCTTCTGCATCGGCAAATAAAAAGGGGTGGGCAACCGTTTTGGGCCAATTTCTTTTTTAAATGCCGCAAAACTTTTATGTTGCCTCGCCCACCGATATTTTATTGCTACTGCTGCCTAAGTTGCAACAAATTATTTATCTTTTGCTTCAAATTCGGCGTCTATAACATCATCAGGGCCTTTTTTCCGGTGAACTTCTCCTTCCTGCGGTCCCTGTTGCGGCTGTTCCGGTTTGGGTGAGGCTGTCTGCTTTTTCGCAGCTTCTTCATACAAGGCTTTACCAAGTTCCTGGCTGGTCGTCGCGAGATTGTCCATCGCCCTTTTTATTGCCGCAGCGTCATCGGTCTTTACAGCCTCTTTAAGATTGCTGACGGCGTTTTCGATGTTGCTTCGTGTACCTGCCGAGACTTTTCCGCCATGCTCCTTGAGCGTTTTTTCCGTCGAGTAGATTAGCTGGTCGGCCTGGTTCTTAACTTCCACGACCTCCCGTTTTTTCTTGTCTTCCTCAGCGTGAGCTTCCGCGTCCCTGGTCATTTTCTTGACCTCTTCGTCGCTTAATCCGGAACTGGACTTTATCTGTATCGACTGCTGTTTGGCTGTGGCGAGGTCTTTGGCCGAGACATTCAATATTCCGTTGGCGTCAATATCAAAAGCCACTTCAATCTGCGGCATTCCTCGCGGAGTAGGCGGTATGTCGGACAACTGGAACCTGCCTAAAGTGCGATTGTCTCTGGCGAATTCGCGCTCGCCCTGCAGGATGTGTATATCGACGGTCGTCTGGTTGTCCGCAGCGGTCGAGAAAATCTCCTTTTTGCTGGTCGGTATGGTTGTGTTGCGATCGATGAGTTTTGTCATAACTCCACCGAGAGTTTCAACGCCAAGCGACAGCGGAGTAACGTCCAACAGCAGGATGTCCTTTACACCGGTGTCGCCCGCGAGGACCGCGCCCTGAATGGCTGCGCCAATCGCGACGACTTCATCCGGGTTAAGACTCTTATTCGGCTCTTTTTTGAATATGTCTTTTGTGATTTGCTGGACCTTCGGAATTCTCGTTGAGCCTCCGACAAGCAACGCTTCCGCTATATCATTAGGTTGCAGCTTCGCGTCCTCGAGCGCTTTGTAGCACGGGTTTTTGAGCCTGTCGAAAACAGCCTCGCAAAGGCTTTCGAATTTGCTGCGGGTAAGAGTCATCTGCAGATGTTTCGGGCCTGTCGCATCAGCGGTGATGAACGGCAGATTAATGGTTGTTTCCATCTGGGTGCTGAGTTCGCATTTCGCCTTTTCCGCCGCCTCTTTGAGCCTTTGATGTGCCATCGGGTCGCTGCGCAGGTCGATGCCTTCCTTTTTCTTGAATTCGTCGGCGATATAGTTAATCAAAACCGCGTCGAGGTCGTCACCGCCCAAGTGCGTATCGCCGTTGGTGCTTAGAACTTCAAAGACGTTGTCACCGATATCGAGGATGGAAATATCGAAAGTCCCGCCACCGAAATCGAAGACCGCGACTTTTTCATTTCTTTTTTTCTCAAGGCCATATGCAAGCGCAGCCGCTGTGGGCTCGTTGATGATTCGCTCTACCTTTAAGCCGGCGATTGTGCCCGCATCTTTTGTCGCTTGTCTCTGCGCATCGTTAAAATACGCCGGAACGGTAATGACAGCGCTTGTGACCGTATCACCCAGATAATCCTCAGCGGTCTTTTTCAAATCCTGAAGTATCATCGCGGAAATTTCCGGAGGCGTAAATTCCTTGCCGCGAACGTTGACCTTTACAAGCTCATCGGGTCCGCCTGTGATTTTGTAGGGGACTATTTTTTCTTCCGCCGCGACCTCGCTGTGACGACGGCCCATAAATCGCTTTATTGAAAATACGGTGTTCTCCGGGTTGGTTACCTGCTGGTGTTTGGCAATTTGGCCGACCAATCTTTCGCCTTTATCTGTAAAGCCGACCACCGAAGGAGTGAGCCTCGAACCAGCCGAGTTGATAAGCACCTTCGGCGTCGTGCCTTCCATAACCGCCACAACCGAGTTGGTTGTTCCCAAATCTATTCCTATGATTTTATTCGTTGCCATAATTCAAATTTCCTTTCGTAATTATCTCATTGCGAGGAGCGATAGCGACGAAGCAATCTTGCTTCCTCCAAATCACCCCGTTATACAAGGATATGCAAAAGCTGTGCCAACCTGATAAGTCACTTGCGAAGAATACATAACTGCTTTAATTTCAAGGGGTTAATTGCTAATTACCATTTGCTGACTGCTATTTACTATTTGGTTTTTTGCCATTTTGGCAGGGTGAGGTATTTATCAACCAGTCAGCGCCTGGCGGATGATTTTGGCGCGGAGGGCATCTCGGCGGGCGGGGTCGAGAGTTTCACCGTAATTTAACTGCAAATGCGCCGGCTGTGTGAGCATAAACAGCCGGTTAATGGTTCGGATGGATAATCCGCATTCGTCGTGCGTCTGGCCGGCTGTTTTCTTTAGTTCGCACAGGCTGTCAATCGCCGGTGTCGAGGCGCCAAGCTGCTGGCGCATATTCAGGCCAAGCCTAAGGTGACTTAAAAGGAACAACGCCTCCTGCGAGCTTATAAGGTGAGCGCTTCGCAAAAGCGCCATCGCGCGGGAAATTTTATCGTCTAAAAGGTCGCGATTACCGGCGAGCAGTTGTTTGCGTGCCATAGTTTCATATTCTACGACCTCAGGGATGATTTCAGTTTCAAACTGTCTGACGATGTCCTTTTCAGAAATGCCGAGCGTTACCTGGTTCGAGAGTTGGTAAAAATCCCCCGCAGCCTCCGACCCTTCACCGAAAAGCCCGCGGACGGCAAGCCCCATCGATTTTGCGGCGTTAAGAAATTTTTCTATCTGGCCTGTCATCTGCAAAGCGGGCAGGTGCAGCATTACCGAAACCCTTATACCCGTGCCCAGATTTGTCAAACACGCAGTCAGATACCCATATCGCGGATTAAACGCGTAAGCGACCTTTTGCTCTATCATATCGTCGAGGCGGTTTATCTGCTCGAAACATGCCGACAACTGCGAACCGGTTTTAAGTACCTGCATCCGCAAGTGGTCTTCCTCGTTAATCATCGCGGTGAAAGACTCGTGCTGCGCGATAATGGCTCCGCGAGGGCCTTTACCAAAAGCGTGATGTCTGCTGATTAAATGCCGCTCAACAAGCAGGCTGCGGTCCAGCGTGGGGGCTTTATCTATACCGATATAAAAAACCTGGTCCGGCAAATCCAGCGACATCAGGATATCCTTGAGTTCTTTTAAAATGACAGCTTTTTCCGCACTGGAGCATCGGCTAAGGAACTTATGCCCCGCCAGATTTCTCGCGAGGCGAATTCGCGACGATATGACGATATCCGCCAGCGGTCCTGTGCCATTGAACCATTCGTTTATATCGTTGCTGATATCGGTAAGTTTTATCATTGATTGCCCACGGTTTTATTGAGGTGGTTTTTCAAGATCGTTTATTTTGTCGCGCAACTGCGCCGCCAGTTCGTAATTTTCACTTCGGACAGCCTCCTCAAGTTTTTTCTGAAGAGTCATCAGTTCCATTTTCAGTTTCAAATCGGGCGCTGTCTTCGTCGGGACCTTGCCACAATGCACCGTCTTGCCGTCGTGCGCCTTTTCGATAAGAGGCAAAAGGACTTTTTCAAAAGTTTCGTAATCCTGCGGACAGCCCAGCAGCGGTTCCTTGGTAAACTGTTCGAGCGTAAACCCGCAGTCGGGACAAGCCTGTACCTGCTCAGATTTTCCGAATAGCTCTTCGTCGGACGGCTGGGTTGCCAGCAGGTTGGTCAGAAGTTCGTTAATCGACAACTGCCCCTTAATCGCCACGCCCTCGCTTTGGGCGCAATACTCGCACAGGTGCATTTCGCTCCGCACACCATCGTTAATTTCGGTCAGGTGGATAGTCGCTTCTTTTTTCTTGCAAATCTGACAATACATTTCGCTATACCCTTTTTAATCATTATACCAGAAAAATGCTTTGAGAAAAGGTTTGATACCAATTCTTGCTGGAATAATCGTCAAAAAAGGGGTGTAACTATAGCAGAATCGCCTACTTGCGATATTTTGCCGAACAGCCTTGTTTCTCGATAACGTTCACAGATTCGAGCCTCACCCCCGCAGGTATCATCGGCTCTAACCGCTCATAGATGTATTTAGCGACGTTTTCCGCGGAGGAATTGGTTTTGTGAAAATAATCGTGGCTTTCGAGGGTGGTATTTTCAAAGGGGGCAACTATTTTTTCGATTTTTTTTCTAAGTCTCTCGAAATCCATCACAAGCCCCATCTCGTTTAGTTTTTCACCGCTGACTTCGACGGTCGCTATCCAATCGTGCTTGTGCAAAGGCTCCTTCGAGCCATCCGGCAGTGTAATCTGGTGCGACGCCCGGAAATGTGTTTCAACGGCTATGGTAAACAAAGCCCCCCCTTTATTGCTGTTTTGTTATTCCAAGTTTCTGTTGAAGTCGTTTGCAGACTATCGGCGGAACCATATGTGAAATATCACCCCCCATCGAGGCAACGTCACGAATCAAAGTCGAACTCGTAAAACCGTACTGGGCATCCGCCATAATAAAGAGCGTTTCGATACCCGCCACCGACCGGTTGGTCATAGCCAGCGTAACCTCGTAATGAAAATCGCTCAGGCTTCGCAGGCCCCTTAAGATAACATCTGCCTTTTTGCGGGTGGTGTACTCAACGGTAAGTCCGTCGAAGCCTTCGACAGAAACACCAGGCATATCCTTTATCAATTCTGCAATCATTTCGACCCGCTCTTCGGGAGTAAAGAGCGGATTCTTAATCGGGCTTCTACCTACCGCGACGATAAGCTCATCAAAAAGCTTCCTGCCTCGCTCGATAACGTCGAGATGGCCGTTCGTAATCGGGTCGAACGAACCGGGGAAAATCGCCCTTAAAAATTTCTTGTTCATGAATAACCCTTTACTGTAAAAGCTATTATTATAAGTAAATTTCTCAGCAGGTCAAATGAGTTTAAACGTGATTATGGCCGTGAGCCGCCTGTCTGTGCCGCTTGTTCCTGCTCGTCTGCCGTGGAAATGACGGGTATATCGACCCAGAACGTTGAGCCTTTGCCGAATTCACTTTCGAGACCCACGCTGCCTGCCAAAAGTGTCGCCAGCTCTTTGCTGATGGCAAGCCCCAGTCCGCTGCCGGTCGATTCACGAGTTAGTGATCCGTCGGCCTGGCGGAATTTTTCAAAGATTTTTTCCCTGTCCTCCTCGGCGATTCCGCTACCGGTATCGGAAACCGCGATTCGCACCATCTTGTCATCGCGCATTGACGCGTGAATTTCGATTCTGCCTCGTTCCGGCGTGAACTTCACCGCATTGCTCATGAAATTGTAGATAATCTGACGCACTTTACCGGCATCGGTCGATAGCGGCGGGATGTTGTCGTCGATGATTAATCTGACCTTGATTTTATTCTTTCGGGTTATGGTGGCGAACGGTGCCACAATCCCCCGGCAGATTTCATGGATGCTGGTGTTCTCTATATGAAGCTTCATCTTGCCCGCTTCGGTCTTCGCCAAATCGAGCAGGTCGTTTACCATTTTCAGCAGATTTTGTCCTCCCGCGATTATATGCTCAGCGTACTTGCGACCTTTTTCCTCTTTCAGGACGGAACCTTTTTCACGCAGTATCTCGGCAAATCCTAAAATCGCATTTAAAGGCGTGCGGAACTCATGAGAGATATTGGCCAGGAACTCACCCTTGACCTTGTTGGCCCTGAAAAGTTCGATATTTCGGTCGGACAGTTCCACAATTTTGTCGTCGAGCTGTTTATTCGCCTGTCGCAATTTTTCCTGCGAGGCCTCCAGGCTATCGAGCATGTGATTGAACGCATCGGCAAGCTTCTCATACTCATCGCCGGTTTTTATCCCGCTTCTGATATCGAAGTTACCTTCCGCGACGTTGTTGGCCATTGCCCGAAGCTGCCTGACAGGTCTTAAGATTACCCGCTGCGTTATGACGTAAAACGCCACGATTGCGCCTGTGCCTGCAATAATAAATGCGACAAAAATCCAAACGCGATTAAGCCATATCGTCCTGCTAAGTTCCGCCAAAGGCCGCTGGATTATGACAGCCCCTATAGGCTCATTTTTGTTGAAGGCTACCGCTGCGCCCTGCGGATTGTGACAGCTTATGCAATTGTCGCTTGCCCTGAAGATTCTGACATAATTGCTGTAGGACTTATGCTTACGCTGGGAATGGAAGACGTCGTCGTCTTTTTCGTGTTCGTTTTTTAACGAATCAATCCACTCCTTCTGACGTTTTGATATTTGCGCAGACTGTACATCAGGCTCTTTGGCGAAACGAATCCAGCGGATTTCAGTTTCATTCGGGTCGAGAACCGCACCAGTGTTGGAAAGCGGTGATAGAGCGCCCTGTCCCGGATTAATCATCTGGAAATGACTGCGAAGCAGCTCATCGCTTTTGGCCCTGCCCGCGTCGAGCAAGGTTTTTTTTGTAAGCTGACCCATCCAGATGTAGGGTATAAGCAGTGACAAAACGAGCGTCACTCCTGCCGCCGCTCCGAACGCCAGCCTGCACTTGGCCGCAAGCGACACAGGCGCCAGCCGTACAAGCTCAAGGAGCTTGTGTAGAATATTTTTAAGATTCATCCACATAAATACAAAATTTTTTATCGGCTACTGTTTCTGCTGCTCGTCGCCTGGTTGTTCGATTGCGTGCAGATGTTTTTGTATTCGCAGATTAAGCTCTTCAAGCTGTTTAGGGTCCACTTCGCTCGGCGCGTCGGTAAGCAGGCACTGGCCTCGCTGTGTTTTTGGAAACGCGATGACGTCCCGGATATTGTCGGTACCCGTGAGCATCATAATAAGCCTGTCAACGCCCAGCGCGATTCCACCGTGCGGAGGCGCGCCGTATTCAAGAGCTTTTAGAAAGAAGCCGAACTGCTGCTGCGCCTGCTTTTTCGAGATATTGAGAAGTTCGAAGACTTTTTCCTGTATCGCCATATTATGGATACGAATACTTCCACCGCCGATTTCCGAACCGTTGACAACAATGTCGTATGCCTGCGAACGGATATGGCCGGGGTCGGTATCGAGCTTTCCCATATCTTCGACTAATGGCGAAGTAAAAGGATGATGCATCGAGTCATAGCGTTTTTCGTCCTCGTTCCACTCAAACAATGGAAAATCCACCACCCAGACAAATTCGAATTTGCTCTCATCGTACATTTTAAGGTCTTTTGCGATTCTGCACCGCAAAGGCGCGAGCGCCTTATTGGCGATTTTCTCACTATCAGCCACCAGCAGCACAAGGTCATTGTCTTTTGCCCCGAATCGCTCGATTGCCCGGTCAATCTGCTCCAGGCTGAAAAACTTGCTCAGGTTGCTGACAAGCGTCAATTTGCCGTTTTCATTTTTGACTTTGAACCAGCTTAGCCCTTTCGCGCCGTAATCAGCGACAAATTCCGTATAGGTTTTTTCAATATCGCTTCGTGATAAATTGCCGCCGTTCGGTACGCACAGCCCTTTTACAATTCCGCCCTTTTCAACGACGTTGTTAAAAACCTTAAATGTGCAACCTTTGGCAATGTCAGTTATATTTTGCAGCTTCATCTCGAAGCGTAAATCAGGCCGGTCGATACCGTAACTATCCACCGCCTCCTTGTAGGTCATCCGCCGCATCGGCAGCTTGACGTCGATATTGGCAATCTGCTTCCAGATTTTCGCGATTAGATTTTCGTGAACGGTTATCACATCGTTGCTGTCCACAAAGCTCATCTCGACATCTATTTGCGTAAATTCCGCCTGCCTGTCCGCACGAGGGTCTTCATCGCGGAAGCATCGCACAATCTGAAAATATTTATCGATGCCGCCGACCATCAAAATCTGCTTGAACAGTTGCGGCGATTGCGGCAGCGCATAAAAGGTGTTTTTCACGAGTCTGCTTGGGACAAGAAAATCCCTCGCCCCTTCAGGGGTGCTTTTGGCCAGCATCGGTGTCTCGATTTCCCAAAAGCCCAACTGGTCGAAATAATCCCGCACAAGTTTATTCACACGATGCCTTACGCTAAGTTTTTCTCGCACCTGCGGCCTGCGAAGGTCAATATACCGATGTGCCAGCCGAATCTCCTCCGCCGTCTTTTCCGCGTTGTCGATTTCAAATGGCGGTGTCTTGGCCGTATTTAGAATTTCAAATTCCTCGACAAACACTTCGATTTGCCCGGTCGCAAGCTTCGGGTTTTCCATCCCAGCGCTGCGAGGCTGTACACGCCCTCTGGCTACCACCACCCACTCGCAACGGACAGTCTTGGCCAGTTCATGTGCTTTCGGCTGCGTTTCAGGATTGCAAACCAATTGTGTCAGGCCTTCCCTGTCTCTCAAATCGATGAAAACCAGCCCGCCGTGGTCGCGATATGAATGAACCCACCCCGCCAATGTTACCGTTTTACCCGCGTCAGTTAATCTCAACTGCCCGCAATTGTGCGTCCTTTTTAGCATAGAAGTTCCTGTTCTATCATTTCTATTGCGCCGTTTAATATATGTACGATAAACAGTTACAATAGCCTAAAAAGGACGTTTCGTCAACAACTCAATTTGCAGGCTTTACTTCTTGTACTTAACGGTGCAGCCGTAAGGTTTGGTTTCCTGTGTGGTTATCTTTTTGCCGCTGGTCAGTTCGTTAAGGGCTTCATCCACATAATTGGTAATGCCGTTCTTTGCCGTACCCATTCCCCTTTCAATAAATGTTGTTCAATTTGACGTGCCGCCATTATCCCCATTGCTTCCGCCAGCACAACAAAATTCTTCGTCTGATGCAGCTATTGCTCATCCGGCGGTTTCTGCGTCAAGTCCTCGTCGTCAAGTTCGTCCGGTGGTCGGTTAAGCACCTCTGTCGCTCTTTCAACATTGGATTGCCTGACCTGCAGCTTTACCGTACCCACTATGCCGCCGTAAACCGCAACGGCGTTTTCATCCGCCAGAAAGCAATCAATATCCTCAGAAGCCAGCTTAATCTTCGCCAGGTTCGCCTCAATCGGATTGCCGTACGTCGCTATTGTTACAAGTTTCTCAGCCATATTCTTCGCACTACGCGGTACGCACAACGCACGACGAAATTATTTCGCTGCGCTGCGATATTCTTCAGCCTCTTTTCTGCCGACCTCGATGCTGTCACGCAGATATTGTTTCAACTTCCTTACTCTCTCCGGGTTGCCGCTTTCGAGTTCCTGCAGAACGTATTTGGCCGCAGCCGCATCGGATGTCGCGTTCGCTGCGCCGATTCTGTATATATCGGTGTTGACCGACTTTTTAAAAAGCACAAAACCAGCGATTAAAATTACGTTCAGCGCCAGCGACGATATAAAAATTATCCTGACTAACTTCGCCATAATGCAAACTCCTTGTAATTACATTAAAGCCGTGCTGAAATACCGCTCTGCGCGGTCGGGCAGGACGGTCGTGATGTTGCCTTTAATCTTCTTCGTTAACTGCCTTGCCGCCCAAACGTTCGCGCCGGAACTTATCCCGACAAGCAGTCCGTAATCCCTGCCCAACTGCCTCGTCGTCTCTATTGCGTCTTCATCGGTAACTTCAATAATGTCATCGACCATTGAAACATCAAGCACATCAGGAATGAAACCATCACCTATGCCCTGAATCTGGTGCAGGCCCGGCTCGTGCCCCAAAAGGGCCGAAACATTTTTCGGTTCGACCGCGACGATTTTTACCTTTTTGTTTTGCCCTTTCAGGAATTTTCCGACACCCTGCAGTGTCCCGCCGCTGCCTACGCCCGCGACAAAGCAGGCGATGTCCCCGCTCATCTGCCGCCACAATTCCGGCGCGGTGTGTTCGTAATGGACTTGCGGATTAGCAGGATTTTTGAACTGCTGGGGAACAAAGACTCTTTTATCTTCCGCCTCCATCTGCTCAACGCGTTTAACTGCCCCGCCTATACCTTCCTTGTCCGGGATCAGAATCAGTTCCGCCCCAAGCGCCTTGATGAGTTTCTTGCGTTCCTCGCTCATTCCCGAAGGCATTACAATCCGAACGGAGTAGCCCATCAGTTTGCCGACAAGCGCCAGGCCTATCCCCGTGTTGCCGCTGGAGGGTTCGACAATGATTGAATCGCTTTTCAGTTTCCCATCTCGCTTCGCCGCCTCGAGCATCGCCAGCGCCACACGGTCCTTGATGCTACCGCCGGGATTGAAGAATTCCGCTTTGGCAAAAACTTTTTCACCCTTCAGCCTCATCAAGGGCGTGTTGCCAATCAAGTCAAGTATGTTGTCTGTGAGCATAAAAAATCTTTATTAAATTTTAACATTTTATGCAAATTGTTCTTGCATTATACCAAATCATTTTAGTAAAATCCTAATGTAAATATAGAGCGAAAGAAAAAAACACCCCGTTTTGTAGGAGATATCCTCGTAACAAAAGGTTTTTTGCTTGAATAGAACCTTTTTTTGAGCGGAAAGTATATATAAGCAGAGATAACTAAAGTAACAGTTTGCATATAAAACAGGGCTAAGAATAATCGCTTTTTCCTCTCCCTCCGCTTCTTGGCCCTGTTTCTTTTTTACCCGAAACTTGTTGTTGGTGACAGCTTCTGTCACCATATACCTAAATTAAGATAGGATTTATTTCTAATTTGCCAGCTTAATATCTTCTTGCCTCCGCTTTAGTGCATGTCTGACAATGACTTACGAAAAAGTACCGCAAGGCGTCGATTGGGTGGTCGTAAACACCATCCTTAAAAGGCAGCTCCGCCGAGCGGTTTTGGCCGACATTGTCCGGATAATGGTAGCACTGCATCGCCTCAATAAGCCGTCGGCATTTCGGGGAAATCACCAGCCTGCTTTTGCCGTCGCCAGCCCGAATACTCGCCCGAATCAGTTCTATGCCTTCCTGAATACCGCTTTTTCGGAATCTTGTGGCAATCCCCGCCTGCCGCAGCTCTTTGACCGCGCTTGTGCCGGTAACATCATTAGAGCTTGTCCCCGCAGGGTCGCAGAACGTCTCCGCGACATTTGCCTCTGGGCAGGGAGTACGTGCCTTCATCTCCGCAGCGTGAACATCAATCGTCGCCCTGCTGCGAACGTACTCATCAATGACTCGCACCACCCCCTCGCCATCCACCTGAATCCACAGGCAGACGAACGGGTTTACAAAACCAAAATCAAGCGTACGATACAAAGGCAGATTCGCATCGTACTCCACTGACCGAATATGAATAGCAGGGTCGAACTCATGAAAGACCGCGTTTTCAAGATTTGGCTTCCTGCAAAGCATCTCCGATTCCCAGCACGCCCTGCTCGACCGTCTCATCGCCGTTATGCAGTCGTCAATTTTCAAATACCCCGCCGCGTTCTTCGCGCAGCCCCGGCAATCATCGAGCAGTGGACATTGCGAACAAATCCTGTCAACACATTTCTCAATCACCTCCCACATACACCATTTGAATACAGGCGTACTAAACTTTTCCGCCGAAGCGACCACCTCCTGCATCAGGCCGTAAGGCCGGTGCATCGTGCTAATAATCTCCATCGCCGCCAAAAGCCCATTCGTACTTTGCGTCGTGAATTTCGCCGCCGCGAAAACCTCCCTGTCGAAAAGCTCAACCTCGTCGCATCGCAGCTTGTGAATGTGCTGCCCCCGCACGCTCCTTGCCGATTGCGTCAAAACCTCGACCGCCGAATTGTTCGCAAAACGGCATCTTTTCTTCAATGCATCGGATGCCAAGAATTCCTCAAACCCTCCATCCAAGAACGACATCAGATATTCGTACATTCTTCCCGCCTGCTCACCTGAGCCGCCTAAAATCCTTACCTGACAATTTGGCTTGAATATACAGTCCAGCAATGTTCCCACCGCCGCCAGCTTTGTCTTTCCCCCGCCGCGATTTGCCCAAACGACACAATCCCCGTTTTGTTTTCTCTCACTTGAAAAATCCGCACTGAAACTGTGCCACAGATAATCCATAGGACTATTATGCTCCGGACAAATCCTTTTATCCGGCACATCCACCCCCAGAAATATTTTCACATAATTTTTCAAATCCCGTTTACTTTTCAGCCTGACTCTCTTCAACGCCGAATAAACACTTGAAGCATTTTCCGTTTTAGCAATAAGCGCGTTCGCCATATAACCCCCCAAAAATCCTTTTCTTTCTACGAACTAAGAACTATGAACCACTAACTATTTTTCAATTTTCTCAATTCTCCGCTGGTGGCGACCGCCGTCGAAGCCGGTCTTAAGCCAAAGGTCGACAATCGAAAGAGCGTCCTGCTCTGACATCATTCGTTCGCCGAGCGACAATACGTTCGCGTTATTGTGTTCGCGCGACAATCTCGCAGAGACCAAATCCCAGCAGACCGCACAGCGTATCCCCTGCACCTTGTTGGCGACCATCGCCTCACCGTTACCGGAACCGCCCAGCACTATCCCTCGCTCAAACTCCCCTGCCGCGACCGCTTTCGCTACAGGCCGGATAAAATCCGGATAATCGCAAGGCTCATCCGAATATGTTCCGAAGTCCTTAACTGTATGACCTTCGCTGGTCAAATACTGCCTGATTGCCTCTTTGTAGGAAAAACCTGCATGGTCGCTGCCAATTGCAATTTTCATTTTTGTCCCTTCCCATTAAAAATACTGTTTTGCTTTTATTTTGCTCGTCGCTGAACGCATAAACCCTGCCGTCATATACCGCGACGAAAATCGCGTTGCCGCTGACCAAAGGCGTACTCAGCACCGGCACATCAAAATCAAATGACCATAATTCCTTGCCCGTATTAAAATCAAGACAATAAAGTTTCCCGTCGGTACTTGCGAAAAATATCTTGTCGCCTGCTATTGTAGGCGATGATAGTACGCTGGCACTGTCTGTACGGTAAGGCGAAATTTTGAAAATCGATTGGCCGCTATTGTGCGACCAGATTTCCGAACCATCCGAAAGCTTCAGTGCCTTCATCAATCCATCGCCCGAACCTGCGATTACTATATCACATTTGACCGCACAAGTCGTAGCGGACCACCCCGCTCCAATTTGTTTCGACCAGATTAATTTTCCACCCGCCAGGTTGCAGCAGTGCAATAGCGAAGCCTTGCCGAAAAACAAAATTCTATCGCCCACTATCGTCGGGCTTGAATGCATTCCTCGGTCTGCCGCGTGCGCCCAGATTCTTTCGCCCGTCTCTTTGTCCACAACGAACAAATTCTCTCCACCCGTCCAGAAGCCGCCCATCGCAAGATATTTTCCCGAAACCGCAGGTGATACGGAAGCGCTTATCCAGTCATTGTCCGCCCCATCCGCAAGCCGTTTCTCCCAATCCGTCTTGCCCGTTTTCGCGTCGATGCGCGCGAAACGATTTACCGGCCCGACATAAAATTTACCCTCGTCCGCCGCTGGCGCCCCGTAAATCCACCTGCCGATATTGTCCCCGAGGTCGTGCCTCCAAAGTTCTTTTCTGGTTTCAGAACTGATACCGTACACCCTTCCGCCGACCTCCGCAACGCAAATGACACCAGCCTCATAAGCAGGCGAATGATTTATTGATTGCTTCGTCGCAAACCGCCAGATAATTTTACCCGTCGCAGGCTCAATTGCGATTACACCCGTGAATGCGTCGCTTCGCCTCGCCTTTACCGCCACAAAAAGTTTACCTGCCGCCAGTATCGGCGAAGACAAATCAATATCACCTCCGGTGTTTTTGCTCCAGGCGAGCGTGAACGGCACAGATAAATTCGTATCGCTTAAGCCGGTATGGGCCGAATTGCCCATAAACATCGGCCAATCACCATCCGTCTTAATTGCAGGCGCAGCACAATCCGAAATATTGAAACTACTTTTCGCCTTCCAGTTCGGTTTACCGTCAACCTCAATTTCAATCTCCGCATCTCCCGCTCCAATCGAATCCGGTAATTGCGCCGACCAGCTTAAAGGCGACTGCTGCTTCAATTCGCCCGAGGCCTTCAATTGGCCATTCTGATGCAAGTTGAAATTAATTTTTTTCGCATCAACGCTGCTGTCATAAACATTCGCGATTATTTCTGAAAAACCTTTGCAAGCTGCCCCGGCAGGCCAGACAACCTTCGCCCATTCGCTCACACCAATCGGCCGGTATTGTGTCTTCATCGTTCCATCCGCAGCAATATCGACAACCTTAAAGCCCGCCGGACTAAAATCAATTCCGCCCATATCGAAACTCGGTGTGCTGATGCTTATCGTCTTTGAGGATTTGACCACCCTCTCACTGTGCCAGTGGCCGGTAAATACGCTGTGGATATTCAGCTTATCGAACCTTCGCAGTTCTTCGCTCGTCGGTGGATAATGCTGGAATACAACTACCGGCCTATCCTTGCCCAGCATCGCAAGGTCTTTTTCAAACCATGCACTCTGCCTTTCCGAAGGCGTTACAGAGTTTACCACCACAAAATGCACCCCGCCCTGGTCGAAGGAATAATAATCAGGGCCGAGGCACCTGCGATAGTTGGTAACCACATCAGGCGTCTTATCGACATCGTGATTGCCGACCGCGTTAAAATAAGGAATCGGTGAAGTCCGCATCGCCGCCATGTAATTTGAAAACTGCTCCGCTTTATTTCCATGCTCGACCAGGTCGCCGTCCGCGATAATAAAATCAGCAGGCGGTACAAGCTTGAAAATCTCATCCGTGGCCTGCTGCTGCTTTTCCCCACGTGCGGCATTGGTGGTGTGAATATCTGTAATTAAAACAAACCGAGACCTGGTCAGGGATGAATTTGCCGCCGCGGGCGATAATATGAAATCTATCCTTTTTTGCCCCGCTTCAAGCTGGAAAGGCATCCGGTAAAACGCCGTTGAGCTTTTCACGGCATCATTAGGCTGGACAACAAATATAAATGCCGCATCACCCTTTTTATTCGGTAATTTGTACCTGCCTCTACTGTCGGTCCGTACGATATCAAACCCGTCGCTTACCGCTATCCCGGCACCTGGCCTTGAACCAAACCAAACCCGCCCTTTTATCGGACTTGTCAGTTTAGTCCCCGGAACTGCGCCGGGGGCGATTTTTGTACCCCTATTTATAGTGTCAAGGCCGCAACCCAATACCACAACCGCTGCCATACCTAAACCGGCAGCCTTCAAAAACTCACGCCGTGTATAAACTTTTATTCCCATTCTGTCCTTATTCTGTCATACCTGCGAAAACAGGTATCCAAGATTCAACCACTTTTGGATTCCTGCCTGTGCAGGAATGGCAAAAAGCGCACACGATAAAAACATTATTATAGTTTTTTCGCCGATTTGTTCAAAGATTTTATTCCTATCTTTAAGTTAAATCACAGGTTGCAGCATGCAAGGAAAAATCTGCAAAAATTTTTACTTTTTCCTATCACTTTTTTTGCCTATTCGGAAAGTTGTCTTATACTCTAAGTAGAGAGCTAAAGGAAACTGACTTCGAGAGGGTGACAAAGATAGAAAATAAAAAAAACTTTATGAGTCGTTTAGGGAGACAGGACCCAAAAATCATATGAGAAATAGGGAGCCGCTGTCTCCCTTTATGCGCATATACTCGCACCGAATTTTTTTTACAAATTTTTTTTTCTATTGTTACCACCCTTAAAAACCTTAGTTATATTCTATATAGATAAAGCCATGTACCTGCCCTGAGCAAAGTCGAAGGGTCGAAGTGTTGTTTAATTCGGGAGGGTGATGTAACCATGGCATTATCATAAAAAGAGAGGCGAGTCCGCCAAATTCGAAAGTGAGGTTACTTTAAAAAGGACCATCGCCTCTCTTTTTCTTCGCGCATAAACAGAGCCGCGACCGTTCTGTCCTGAGCAAAGTCGAAGCAAAGGGAGCGGTATTTCCCCCAGCGACGGCAATCTTCAACTCTCATTTTTCCTCCGCTAAAGCCGCCAAAAGCCTGCTTGCCGTCTCATCCGAAAGCTCAGGCAGTTTCTCTCCATCGTCGTTTGTTTCTTCAGATTGGTCTTTTTTATCACCCAGATCAGGCAGAAAAATAATGTCCAGGCAAGCTTTTCTGGCTGTTTCCTCCTTCTCCGATTCCGTAAGCTGAACCAGCTTTGCGGCGGCGACAACCGAGAATTTTGCTATCAATACCTTGCTCATCAGCTTGGTTGTTTTGATTCGCCTGGTCAGTTCCGCCTCGAAATTCTCATCCGCCAGCCACTGGTTATAAGTGCTTCTTTTGATTTTATACTTGTTTAAAATCGCCTGCTCAGCGAGTTCGCCTGCGAACAAATCATCAATTACCGCAAGTTGCTTCCTGCTTAACTTCTTTCTTCTGCCCATTTTCAACCCTCTCGTTTGTCTTTGAACAACTGTGCTATTCGAACCAGCGCAGCAGCACGCTTGACGGCTTTGGGTTTGTCGTTTTTATCCTCCACAAACGACAGCGTATCTTCGATAATCCGTTTTTGCTCATCCGTTACGAAAAACACCAGAGGGTTGAGAAAATTGCCTGCGGTAGTTGCAGGTGCGGCAGGAACTTTCAAATTCACCAATTGCTCAATCTGCTTTGAAGTTTGCGGCAAGAGTTTGGCAAGCTCTTTGGTTTTGAAATTTTCATTCAATCTTCTCAGCAGCGCCAGCTTTTTACTCAATTCATCGCTGCCCCCAAGCCGGTTAAGTGTTGCCAGCAAAATATCCGTCTGCTCATCGTCAACATCCCAGACTATCGCATCGGCCTGCTTGTGCCCAAGCTGCTCAAGAGCCTTGCACCGATGATGGCCGTTGATAAGCTGGAAATACCCTTTTCTTTTCGGATGTCTGCGAACTATCAAAGGCTCATATTTGCCCGTCCTCTCAATATTCCGCACAAGCTTCGCGAAATTCACCTTGCTCTGCCTGTTCGGATTATCCGGATGTGCAAGTAATTTATTTAACTGAATTGTCTGGACCTGATTTTCCATAATTTTAAATTTTCGCCTCCAAACTTTTATTAAACCAAACGTAATAGACAGGCCTTTCCGTCAGTTTACTTAGAACATATTTTGTCCGTTCGATACCCGGTGGCATATTTCGCCGGTTTTGACCATAACTTTGCAGAAAAAATTTTATCTGCCGTTCGATAAAATCATTTTGCTGTTCCGGTAGCATGTCGAGCTTTTCCTGCACCATCCGCGGGTCGATAAGAATTTCTTTTGTAATCCCAATAGTGCTAAACGCCTCTATAAGCTGCACGCACCTCAAAGGCTCCTTCGCAAAATAGGCCTTCATCCCAGCTTTTTCGAAAAACGGATTCACATGCCCCATCACCGCCAACGCCTCGATTATGGGGACATTGACTAAACGGAGGGTTTCGCGAACCAGCCTCACCGCAAGCCCGAGCCCTCGAAATCGCGGCTCTAATACCACCCTGCTGATATTGCGAATGTTATTATTAATAAAAGACAGTTTGTCCCGCTGTGAAATGTTACTCAGTACCCCGCCCAACGCGACGTTCCGCATTTCAACCGCCGCCGCAGGCGTCGCGTAAACGATTACCCCGACCGTTTGCCTGCGTAGCACTCCGGGCATCTTCTCCGCTTTTATCGCAAATATCGCACTATACGGCCCAAGCCTGCTTTCGCGATAGTGGTATCGCGCAAGCTGCTTATAATCCCCAATATCCCCCTGTTCGATTTTCAATTTTCTCAAAACAGTACACCGTGACATCTTTACCCCCCATACGTCTAATCACGAATCACAAACCACTAATCACTTTTTCCGCTTATAGACGACTTCCGTTTTCCCCGACAGTTCCTTAATCACCAGTACGTCCGGCTGCAAATCAGTCAGCAAATCATCGTGGCACGATGCCAAAACGAATGTCGCTCCAGCACGCCTTGCGTGCTTTTGAATATTATGCGAAATAACACTTGCGCTGATTCGGTCGAGATTGGAACAGAATTCATCGGCGAAAATAAACTTCTTCCCCGACCGTATCGCGCACGCCAGCCGGAACCGGTACTTCTGCCCCTCGCTTAAATTCGCAGGCGAATTAAGAATGCAAAACACATCATTCAGCCCCGCGATGCTAAGAGTCTTTAATGCCGAAAGCAAATCTCCGTCCTTGCCCTGGGCGCAATCGAAGAGGATACACTCAATCAGCGTTTTATCCGAAGGCAAGTCAATATCGTTAAGATTAATTCTTTCCTCTGCCGGAACCGCTTTTCCCAGTTCTCGCAGCAGAACGCTTTTGCCCGCTCCTGATGGCCCCGTGATATAAACAATCTCACCTGCATTAATTTCCAGTTGGCAATTATGTTGAATACTGTTTTCCGTCAGCCTGTCCGCCGTCAATCCGAACATCCGCATCACCGCCGCGTTTTTCTCGCTGATTGTTCCCTGCCACGCAAAACTTTTTGAAATATTGTATGTAGCCACCGCCGCCTCCCTTCCAATTTTGGATTCTGGAATGCCGATTTTGGATTGAGAAAAAACATCAACCTTTAATCCAAGATCTAAAATCCAAAATCTAAAATGATGTCACGCTGCTTCAGGATTGTCATCTTTGATTACCGCGATGAGTTTCTCAATTTTTTTGACTGTTTTTTGAATGTTGTATCGGCTGGTCCTGCGCCTGACCGCGATTTCTCTTACAGATAAATCCGCGAGAAAATAATCCCTCGCGATGTCAATCTCAAGGCTGTTAAACATATCGCGGTTTCGCAGGCAAATTAAATATTCACCCCCAAGCAGCCTCCTCGTCAGTTTGTTTATTCTGCGTCCGACACTTGCCGCACTTGCCCTTGTCAGCTTGGCAATCTGCCGAAAGCTCGTCCCATTCTTAAAGTGCATTGTCATCAAAACCCGGTCCATCCCGACAAGCAGTCCAACCCTGCTGCATAAAATGTCGATGCTGTCCCGCCTATTTGCCTTGCTACTTAATGCCTGTTCCGCTACATCCGTATAAATGCTGCCCATCGCGACCCCCTCTCGAGGAAATCAAATCCGAATCTATTTTTCTCCGAACTTTAATCTATTAACTTTTCTACCTTGCACTGCTTATCGCAGCCTTGTTAGATAAATATCTAACAAGGCTATAATTTTAACTCATTACTTAACGAAGTCAAATATTTTTGCCTGATTTTTCAAAAAATTTTCAAAGAACATAAGTATTGCTCCTACAACAAGATAAGAGTAATAAGAAGAGGCAAAACGGTAGAGAATTTAAAAGAGAAAAAATGAATCTTGTGATTTACTTATCCGCCGCAATGCTACGGGTTTCAGCGCGTAGATGAAGTCATCCGCCAAAGGCGGTTATTTCCATTTACCAGTTGAAACTGGTAGTATTAAAATCGGAAGAATAAAATCTAAAAGCTGAAATTTGGAGGAATGTTAATTATACTGAATCCTGCGAGTTCTGCCCTGGCAGGTGTCGCAATGGCAGATGCCAACTTTCTGAAGGTGAGAATTGCCCGCGATATTCTTGGTCTCGACAAGTTTAGCGCCTTTGGCCTGCATCTTGCGCAAGGCAAGTTCCGCTTCCCTGTTGTCATGAGCCCCGACCGCGTCAACGACCACGCTAACCCTTTTGCCTCGCTGTAATAGCCCAAGCGCCATCGCCTTGACCGCTCCCGCCGCGTCCGCACCCATCAAAATAAAATTGTCCGCCTTGACTTCGCTCAAAAGCCTTTCGATTCGCGGTTCGTCAAACGGGTCGGTCGTGCGGTTGTATAAAATAATCTGACGATATTGTCTCAATATATCCAATGGCAAATCCGTGCTCCCATCCGCAGGAAAACTTACCCTTCTGTTCAGCAGCGTATAGCGAATCTTTTTCTGTCCCTCGGTCCCGTCCAGACAATAATGAACGGCGCTTCCCCCATTATTGTTCGGGTAAACTTCGCACGTCGATATTATTCTTATTTCTTCGTGTCTCGCCCACGCCATCATCCTGCGGATATTGGCAAGCACCCTCCGATGGTTCCTGATGCACGCATTGCCGCTCTCAAGGAAAAAATCCTTTTGAGTGCCTACATCCACGAGGACCTGCCTCCGACGAGACTTAAGTAATTGCCGAATCATTTCAGCGCATCCCTTTTATACCGAACTCATTTCATGACCTTAGCCTCTAACAGACCATACGGCCTGCGCTAAAGGTAAGTTCTTAACAGCTTTATCGAATATGACTTATACCGACTTTAATATAGCCTAAGCCGAAAAACCTACCCCCTCGCCTGCAACAGGGGTTTAGTGTATAATAATGCCGCTCAAATGCAATAACCTTATTTCAGGCATAAACTTACGTATGGCCCGATTATTGAAGGAATATCCCGATATTGCGATAAAGCCGGAAACCCTCGACGGCAAAATCGACTTCGCCGTGGTTTTCGGACGTATAGCGCCGGTTCATATCGAGGTCGGTTCAGGCCGAGGGACATTCCTCGTCAACCAAGCCAAACTGTCACCGGACACAAATTTTCTCGGCATCGAATGGACAAGCAGATACTACCGCTACACCGTCGATAGAATCGGCAGATGGAATCTCAAAAACGTCCGGATGCTCCGCACCGACGCGGCCGCTTTTATTTCCGAATTTGTTCCCGATATTTCCGTCGATTGTTTCCATATTTATTTCCCCGACCCCTGGCCCAAAAAGAAACACCACAAAAGACGCTTCATCTGCGATAAAAATCTCGACCAGTTCCTCCGCTGCCTAAAAACTTCCGGCTCAATCCGTATCGCTACCGACCACGCGGACTATTTCGAACAAATTGAAAAAGTTTTGTCCATAAAATCCGCTTGCCTTCGAAGGATTGATTTCCTTCCTACCGCCACCGCCGACATCGGTGAATGGGTCGGCTCTAACTTCGAACGAAAATATCTGAAAGAAAAAAGATCTATTTACACCATCGCGGTAAAAAAAATGGAGCAGAAATAAATTCCTGCTCCATTTTTCTCAATTTAAATATTGTGATACCAATCACTGTACGGTTTTTTCCAGCTCCTTCAGGTCCGGCTTCTTATCCGCTATCTTCAGCGATTCCTGGTAAAGCGCATCCAGACCGTCAAACGCTTTAAGTACCTGCGAACCCTTTTTCACAAATACCGGAACCTTGTGCAAAGGCGTATCAACTGTAACTGCCTGCCCACCATCGTAAACCTTGCTATGGTCCCAGCCGTCAACCCACTTCTGCCCCGCTGGCAGCCAAACCGCCTGCTGGCTCGTCCCGTTCTTCCAAATCGGGCAAACCAGAATATCATCGCCGTATTGATACGTCTGCCAATTTTCCCACGCTTCCTTCTGCTCCGGGTAAATCACAAATAAAGGCCGGACAATCGGCATACCCGTCTTGTTCGCAACCCTCGCATACGTGTACGAATAATCAATCAGCCTCGTATGCAATTTGGCATAAAGCCGCCAAATCGCAATCAACTCCTTGTCGTATTTCGGCTCAGTGGGCATATCCCAAAGCCCCTTGTTCTCGAAAGGCCCTGCCTCGAATATCGGTGTAAAGCAGCTAAACGCAAGCCACCGCCCGACATTCTCTCTGTTGAACGTCCCGCGGTATCCGCCCGTGTCCGTTCCCCAAATCGGAAAACCAATCACTGCTGCCTTCTGGTATGCGATTATCGCCGCGCGCAGGCCGTACTCGCCCGCGTGAATGTCCCCGCCCCAGAACACACCGTACCTGCTGCTCCCGACATATCCCGCGCGAGCCATTGACACAAAATCGTTCCTGCGGATTTTCTTACTTATTTCACCCGTAGCCTCGATAAACTGCCGCGGATAATCGTTGCGAATCTCGCGCGTCGCCCTGCCGTCGTAAACAAAATAGTCCCACTTCGCGGGTGTCGATTCATCCGCACGGTCAAGTTTCCACCCGGCGATACCGACATCCAAAACCTTTTTCAGCCCCTGTTCCTGCCACCACTTCCTGGCCTCGGGATTTGTAAAATCCACATTCGGTATGTGAGGCTTGAAATCCTGACCCGGTGTATTATATCCCTTCGCAACCGCTTCTTTGGCCATATTCCCGCTCACCCACGGCGCTATCCAAAGAAGCGTCTTGATGTCCTTTTTATTCAACCACGAAATCATCTTCTCGATATTCGGAAACCGGTTTGGGTCCCATTCGAAATCGTCATAGCCAATTTTCCCCTTCGCCCATGGCCTATCCAGCCAATACACATTGCACGGTATATCCAGCGCATCCATCATCAATATGTCTTCGACCACCTGGCTGCAATATGGCGCCGTCACCGCTGTCCCGTCGTAATACTCCTTCAGATTCGAATGGTCGTTCCGCCACTTCCAGCACGCAAACACCCACTTTGGCGGCACAATCGTCGGCCCAACCTTCAGACTGTGCTTGCTGATAATCTCCGCCGGGTCACTACTGGTATAAAGTATAAGTTCAAGGCTCGGTCCCTCGAAACTAATCCGCACTGCGTTCGGGTCGCTCTTGCAGAAATCGTAAGTTCCCGGCCACGTCCCTTCCGTAAATAACCCGTACCCGCGTGACGAATAATAAAACGGACAATATAGCGCCATCGAGTTGCTCACGAACATCGACGCCGTCCGCCCGTGCATGTTCAGCGATTCCGTCATCCCTTCCTTCCAGTTCAAAACCTCCGTGCCTAAATATTGCGTCCCCTCTACAACCTTCTCAAAACACCCGGTAAAATATTCATCCGCTGATGCGCCAAGCGAAAATCCCCACTGCGTGACCCCGCACGCCGGCTCCGCCGAAAACTTTATCCGGTAATTTTTCCCTTCCGGCTTTATCGATACCTCAATAAACCGCCCCATCTTGTCACACCATTTGCCGTGAAATCCGCCCGCGACCTTTTCCGTCCACACAGGTTCCTTGATAAGCGCCAAACTGTTACCGTCCGCCTGGTAGAATATCGCAAAATTCTCATTGGGTGTAATTACCAGAGGCGACTTCAGATTCTCATTCGAAATCTTGAACGAAACCGCCTTGACCTCGGACAAATAATTTACCGTTACTTCCGCTGCCAGCACATTTGAAAAAGCCAGGACAACCAGTATCGCCAAAATTACAGGCATGTTTCTTTTCATAAAAAATTCCCTTTCTGCAAAAAGCAAATTTGATTAACGAAGTGATTTTAAAAATTAAACTGTTTTAGTCAACAAAAAACCAATGGTTAGCACCCAGGCCTGCCTAAGAGTTGCCTTTCAAAAAACCACGTACTTCTCCGCCTTTCGCAACCTCACGTTCGGTTTGCCCAAATCCTCGATATGATTTATGCGCAAGCACTTCCGCTGATTTAAAATCCGCTCCACCGTCACCGGCCCAAGTCCAGGCACCTTCAAAAGCTCCCACTTCGTCGCCCGATTGACATTTACCGGAAACGCCTCCGGATGCCGCCCCGCCCAAACCTCCTTCGGGTCCGCCTCCATCGACAAATTCCCGTTCACGTCAAAGAAGAAATCCTGCTCCGTAAACCCGTACTTGCGAAACAAAAAATCCACCTGATACAACCGATGCTCCCGCGTAAAAATCTCCTCCGGATTCTGCATTACTTTTTGCTCACCCGGCAGTTTCTCATCTCCCAAACCCCGCTGATATGCGCTGAAATAAACCCGGTGCATCTTCAGCCGCTCGTAAAGACCCGCCGTATATTTCACAATCTCATTATCGCTCTCACCCGCTGCCCCTACTATAAACTGCGTCATCTGCTTCACACCCTCGTACCGTGCGCCTTTTTCGGTCAATCTGCTTATCAATTTGATTGGTTCAATGATGTCCGTGATATAGTGTTTCGTGTTCGACAGCTTCGCGAGGTTTTTCTCCCCCGGTGTCTCGATATTCAGCGACACCGCCGTCGATAGCGATAGCGCATCCTCAATCGCCGCCGCACTCGCTCCCGGAATGACCTTCAAATGTATGTACCCACGATAACGATATTTACTGCGAAGAATCCTCGCCGTCGTATTTAGCCTGTCCATCGTCGCGTCAGCGCTGCCGCACAGCGACGAACTCAAAAATAGCCCAAACACCTCTCCCCTCGTAAAATAATCCCAGAACACCGACGCCGTCTCCGCAGCACTCAAGCTGCACCGCCGAACGTCACGCTGCGCACGAAGCGGACAATACTTGCAGTCGTTGCTGCACACATTCGAAATAAGCGTCCGAAACAAACTGCGATTTCCCCCGTTCGGCATTGTTACAGGATAAATCCACCTTCCGCGGGAACTCCTCTTACGATGCTCCTCCTTCGTTGACCCGCATGCGCACGCCAAATCATACTGGGCATCCGCGCTGAGTATCTCCAGCTTCTGCTCCACCCCCGGTTTTGTTATCAAGCCGACCATAAACTTCCCTGCTATTTCTAAACTCCCGTAAATCTTACCACACCATCGGCCTGCCACGCAACAAAAGTTGGACAATTATTCGTACACGTAATTTCGTTGGCGAATCTGGCCTACCCCGAATAGAATAAAATCATGAAAATTATCACCCGTGCTGCTATTATCAGACTCGCCGTGCTTACGCTGGTCGTAATTTTATTTTGCTTTTGGGGATACTTCACAATGATAAAATTTCCCGCTAAAAGTTACAAAGGCCCATTACCAGAACTTACTGCTGAACAAATCAAACTAAAAGACCAGCTCGCCGCTGACATCCAAACCATCGCAGGCCAAATCGGTGAACGTAACACTATGCATTACGACAAACTTAACGACGCCGCAGACTACATCGAAAAATCTCTTACTGAGGCAAACTACAAAGTCCGCCGCCAGGAATTTATCGCCGATGGAAAGAAATGTTACAACCTCGAAGCCGAATTACTCGGTTCCAAATACCCCGGCAAAATCCTCGTTGTCAGCGCTCATTATGATTCCGTCTATGGCAGCCCCGGTGCAAACGATAACGCCTCAGGCGTTGCCGCCGCTCTCGCACTTGCCCGACACTTCGCGGGAAAACCGAACGCTTGTACCCTGCGTTTCGTTCTTTTCGCCAACGAAGAACCGCCCTTCTATCACACCGACGAAATGGGAAGCCTTGTTTACGCAAAAGATTGTAAAAAGAAAAACGAAAAAATCGTCGCGATGCTAAACCTCGAAACCATCGGCTACTACTCTGACAAACCCCACAGCCAGAAATACCCCTTCCCCTTCAACCTTATTTACCCATCCACCGGAAATTTTATCGGCTTCGTCAGCAACACAAAAAATCGCGCACTGCTAAAACAAGTTGCCGGTTTATTTCGCCAAAATTGTCAATTTCCTTCCGAAGCCGGCGCCGTACCGGAATTTGTCGAAGGCATCGCTTGGTCCGACCACTGGTCATTCTGGCAGCAAGGCTACCCCGCTATTATGGTCACAGACACCGCCCTGTTCCGCTACCCGCACTACCATCAGCCCTCCGACACACCCGACAAACTCGACTACGAAAATCTCGCCCGCGTCACCACCGGCCTTGTAGCTGTGCTGAATGACCTCTCCCGAACCACCGATTAAAAAATCCTCTTTGCCTTAGCGCAAAACATTTTTTATATTTTAAATTAGTTAGAAGTATTGATGGTCTTTCAACTCGGAAGCCCCTCACGGGGGATATTTTATGAGCCGTGCACAAATCAAAGCGCAGATAGCAGACCTCAAGGGACAACTCAAAGCGGAAAATAAAAAAAACAACGATAGATTGATACGGCTGGCCTTGGTCCTGCTCATCGTCGCAATCATCGCTGGCTACTTCTACGGAAAAATCCATCTGTAGCAGGTCTTCCGCTTCCGTTGTGTTTTTAGCCCTCTGCGATTGTCCGCCGCAGGCGGACCGCAGGGGTTGTTCTTTGTTTAACGCGAATTTATACGCTTCAGCATCGCGAGGCACTCGTGCAATTCACCGCGATGAATTTGCACTTCAACCTTCTTCCTGTCCTCGGGTTTCAGGCAATCGTCCCGGAAACAGCAGTCCGTAAATGCACACTGTCCCCTCGACGTACCGTAACATGGCTCATAATGCTCCGCCTTTTGAATTGCCCGAATCAGCTCGGCCTTGCTCATATTCCCAAACTCTATCCCCAAGGTCTTGGCCTTACTTCTAATCTCCGATATCTTCATCGCGTTTGCCCCGTTACTCCAATATACATGCTGTTCTCAACTGCCGCATATTCTAAATAATTCCCCATCCCACCGCAACATTTTTTGTCATTGCGAACCACGATGTCGTTTATCGGGGTGTGGCAATCTCGTCGTTTCGGCGCCGCTGACATTCCTGCGAAGGCAGGAATCCATGCCGATATTTATTCTCGGTCAGTAAGCTGGTAACCTGTAAAATCTCAAGCCGGTCCAAATATTTAACGGACAATCTGTTCGGATATTCCCTATAGTCTGTGTGAGAAAAAGTTGTTGCAGGATGGGATTTAGTCCTTAGAATGTTTAAATAAGATTGGAGCTTTGAAGGGCCAAAAATGATGCAAAATCATCTGCTTGCGAAAACGAAAAGGACGATTACATCGGTTTTGCCCATTTCGAAGAAACGAAAGGGCAGGTGCATAAGCTGTGGCGCGTGCTGCAAGAGTCCCGACCCCTGCGCTTTTCTTAGATACAAACCTGACGGCAAAAGCTATTGTGAAATCTATCATATCCGTCCTTTAAACTGCCGGAAATATCCGCGAACGGAATCGGAGAGTTTCACGTCGGACACCTGCGGCTTCCGGTTTGAGTAGTTCCTTTACGGGGTAAATGATGGCTATCAGTCCTGAAGAAGATGCTCTGCAGTTTGCGATTTATCGCGAGGTCGAGGCGCACTATTTTTACAAGGCGCTTGCTGACCGCGTTTCGACGCCGTGGATGCAGAAGATTTTTGAAGAACTGGCAGCGGAAGAGCTGGAGCACAAAGCCAAACTTGAGCTTGAAGTAATGAAGACGGGCAAGACTGTAAAGACAGACCTGCCGCCCAAAGTCACCGGCAGGCAGTATATCCTGTCTGACACGGAGGCACCGCTCGATATGGACTTTAAGGACATGCTTCTGCTGGGCATAGCGAAGGAAGAGGCTGCATTCAGAACGTATGTTGATTTATCGGCGCATGCCACTGATGAAAAAACACGCGAGCTGCTTTTGTCGCTGGCGGAAGAAGAATTAAGACACAAAATCCGTTTTGAAAAAGAATATGAGATGCTGCTGCAGAAGGAATAATTCTTAGAGTCTGTATTGGTGTCACTCTATTAAAAAGCAACCGGCAGCGAACTTCAATTAGTCCCCCCCATTTACTTAGCCTTAGCGCGAGAAATAGTTAGGAATGGCGGCCGATGACATCTAACGGCAAGCATCGTCGCATATCGCAGTGGTCCTTAGAGTTCGCTGCCGGTAAAACAAAAAGTTTTCAAATTTAAAAGAGCATCTATTCGAGTTGTCTAACTCAACTCAACAGCAAGTGTAACCGAAAAAATTTTTTCAACAATCGGGGTTGACCCCGTTTTTCTTATCAGGTAAACCCCCTTAGAGAACCTCGCCTTTAACCCCGATGAATCGCGGTGACTTTCTCTAACGGAGTAAATCCATGATACTTTTTCACGATTATTGGTTGTCGGTGGGCAATCCTTGAAAGAGAAAGTGGTTTGGACATTAACGTGAGGCAGACCATCGATTTCAACGTGCGGGTAAATAACGAAATTTAGCGGTTCGGATTTAGCCCCAGGCAGATTGATATCGCGGCCTGTGGTAAAGGCCACGCGGTGTTCGTCGAGTCCGCAGAAAAACCGCTCTTTTTTTTGCGGGAATTTGCTTGCCTCGGAGGCATCAACGGGACACCAGCCTTTTTCGGGCAAGTAAAACTCACCCCAGCAGTGATAGCTTGGAATAATCCCCTCAATCTTGTCTTCGGGAAGCGGCAGTCCCATTATGAAACGAGCGGGAATACCCAGCGCCCTTGCCTGACCGATAAAAAGCGAATGAAAATCGCTGCAGTTTCCCGTGCGTATATCGCAGGCATAAAGGGCGTCGCCTCGCCCCCAGCCTATGCCGGACTTATCGTAACGAACGGTAGAAACGATATGGTCGTAAAGCAGACGAGCCTGCTTTAGCGGGTTATGAATGTGCCCCGCGACCTGCCGGGCCTCGGCGGCAATTTTGCCGTCGACGGGAATCAGACGATCTGGAGCGAGGTAGCGGCCCGGTTCATCCTGCGGAGCTATGCGAGCTGATGGGCCCTTACTTTGCGGGAGGACGGCATATCTGGTAACACGAAATTTTATGGTAAAAACAGCTTCAGAAGAACCAGCCAATTTTGTGCTATTGATGTCGAAGACAAGAAATTTATTACCGAATTGGGACTCGTTAACTATTCGACTGGACCAATCACCTGAAACGTTTATATCGTGCAATTGCTGGTGGTCATTTGTAGGCGGCACGGGTACCCAGATTCTCATAAGCTGAGCCTGCGGGGGGATGTCACTAATGGTGAAGTTATAAGTTATTTTAACGGTTCTTGCCGATGCTGCCTGCACGACATTAAGGTTTCGAGCGGAATAATACCGCAACAGGATGGCAATAACCGCTGCCAGAATTATTGTGACAAGTATGCTTCGTGTCAAGAGTCTGGCCATCGTTTAAATTTCCAAATTCCCACTGAACTACTTAACCAAAAAATTTATTCCGGATGCTCCCTCGGATGTTCAGGGGGCTTATTGGGTTCATTTGGCTCATTTGGTTCATTCGGCTCTTCCTTAGGTTGTTGCGGAGGCTGCTCCACCAACGGCTCTGTGGGCTGTTCGACTGCCTCAACGGGCTTTGTTTTCCAGATACTTTCTTCTTCATACCAGGTGTATCTTTCTTTGCCGTCTTCCTTGTGAATCATAAATTCGGAGAAAGCCAGATTGTCTTTGTCAGGCCCATTCATAAAGAAATCGACGTCGTAGAGTTTGTCTTCGGGGGTCTTAAAATCGACACAGGCAAAATAGTGGTCCGGCCCCACCTTCGCCAATCTTTCGCGGTGAACTCTTACGAGGGTCATCTGAAGCTGCTGACCGGTCTTTTCATCCATAATTGGGAAGTAACCTTCGTTCGCGGCGGCCTGACTATTAATATATGCTTCGATGGCATCAGCGAGCTGGTCTTTGGTCAAACCGCTTTTTTTCTCTTCGGTCTTGGGGTGCTCGGCAGGATGTTCGCGTTTTTTACAGCCGTTAACGGATAAACAAGCCAATACAATTGCCCACACAACTACAATTTTGAAAAAGTTTTTCCCACACATATCGTATTTCCTTTCATCAATAAGTTAATAATGAACTATGAAACCCCTTACGAAACTTATTTAAGTTTAAGCGTAGCCGAGCAGCCTGCGGCTGGCAATCAGGGGAGTCCCTATTTTTTCTATAAGGAAATGCACGATGCCTTTTTAATGATTAACGAGAATTGCGTCAAAAGGACAATCTTAATCTTTATTTTTCTGGATTTTTTGAGGGAAACAAAGATTTTCGGCGTTTTCTGAAGTTTCACCGCAGCGTTCGCATTTATATTCGGGGTTTCGATGCAGGCCGCAGAATGTGTCGGAGTTTTTGTCATTCAGCCCGCAGTCTTTCAGCGAACAAATATGGAAGATGTGATTTGGGCTGATGCATTCAGGATTTCCTATCATAGAAAACCGACCTCCTTCGTTGCGGGCAATTAAAAACCCGGCCGGATATACAAGCCAGGCGGTTCCCGACATACATTTATTAAAATAGCAAAGGTGTCAATATCAGGCAATCGGGGTAAGTCCCAGATTTTCTATCAGGGAAAGTATGTATAAGGTAGTTTTAGGCCATTTCCACGAAGATTTAACAGGGCCATGTATGTATTCAATTCGACAGGTATATTGCTGCGTTGAGAACAGCGGCGTAACTTGTCCACAGTATGTAGGGAACGAGCATGATGGCCGCCAACATCGAAAGTTTTGTGAATTTAATGATTGTAAGCAGGATAATAATCCAGAGGATAACAATTTCCACAAGTGCAATGAATGGCGATTTCAAACCGAAAAACAAAGGTGTCCACAAGACGTTGAGAACCAGTTGTGCGATGAAAAATCCGAGGGCGATTTTCACGGGACGGTTTTTCAATCCCCTTTTCCAAATCAAAAAGGCGGATAAGGCCATAAGTATATAAAGGGTGGTCCAGACAGGGGCGAAAACCCAGTCGGGCGGATTAAAGGCAGGTTTGTTAAGGTTCTGATACCAGCCTGAAAGATCGTGTGTAAAGATTGAACCAAAAAGCCCTGCTGAAAAGCAGGCGAAAAGGCAAAAAACAAGTTTCGCAGTATCTGCTGCTTTCATAATATAAATTTTTTACAGCTAAATATAATAAAAGCGATATGTCAATATTCAGATTGTTTTTGGTCTGCTTATTAATATGGGGGTTTCCCCTATAAAAGAAATAGCTTTGTGCCTGATAGCCTGATGGAATAGATGTGATTAATATGTTGGAGTTCTTGCCAGATATCAAAAAGTACAAACGAGAAATGAAAGGGGACTAAAATGTGCGATACTTGCGGATGTACGCCGTGCGACTGCGGCAGGGAGATTGAAAACGGGGTATGCGCCGGGTGCAGCAAGCCGGCGAGCGAATGTACCTGTGAGGAAATCTGCTCTGTGTGCGGCAATCCGATAGATGATTGCACTTGTTAGCAGTTAGTGCTAACAACAATCTGGTGATGCGGAGCTGTGAATTACGGACGGATGGGCACTATAATCGTATAGCGTGAAAATAAGTATGAGGCCAGTGAATACTTTTTTGTGGGAAGGAGAAGAAATATGAGAATAATTCAGGAATTCAAGGCCTTCGCGATGCGCGGAAATGTCGTTGATATGGCAGTCGGTATCGTGATTGGCGGCGCGTTCGGAAAAATTGTCAGCTCGTTAGTCAGTAATATTATTATGCCGCCGATAGGTGTGATTACCGGCGGTGTGGATTTCAAGAACCTTGAAATCGTTCTCAAAAAAGCGACGGTTGACGCCGCCGGCAATGCGGTACCGGCAGTAGCAATCAGCTATGGTGTTTTCATTAACACGGTTATCGATTTTGTGATAATAGCGTTTGCGATATTTATGGTAATCAAGGCGATGAATTTTGCTAAAAGAAAGGAAATCGCGGCGCCGGCAGCACCACCTCCACCGACGAAAGAACAGCAGCTTCTCGGTGAAATCCGCGATATTCTCAAGTCCAAAACTTAATCAGAATAGAAAAAATATTTGAATATTTTTTTAGGAGAAAAAAATGAAAAAAACTTTATTACCACTAATGCTGGCTTTATCAATGGTGTTTTTGTTCGGCTGCGGGAAAAAGGCCGACGAAAACAAGCCTATCAGCGAGGCCAAGGCTGAAGCCGAAAAGATGAGCGTTGCAGACCTCAAGGCGATGGCGATGAAGTACAAAGATGCTATCGAGGCCAAAAAGGCGGATGTTGAGAAAATTACTGCCAAGTTGAAAGAGATACCGGTTACGCAGATGCTTGGTGAGGAGTCGAAAAAGCTACAAGCTGATATAGATAACCTGACCAAGTCTTTGTCCGCTCTTAAGGAAAGATTCCAGGTTTATTATGACCAGCTAAAAGCAAAAGGCGGCGATTTGTCCGGGTTGTAGATTTAGATAAAAGTGATTGCGAACTGACGCTTTGCGCGCGATATAAGTCAAATAGTTGCGTCGGTAATTTCAGGCCTGAATCTTTTTAGGTTTGCAAAGATTCTCAGCCTTGTTGGATTTATCCCCGCAGTTCTCACATACGTATTGCGGTTTATTGACCAATTTGGTGAAAATGCTGTCGCCCTCGACATCAAGGCCGCACGCCTTCAGCGCACAAAGATGCAGGGCATGCCTTGTATCTTTACATTCCTGATTACCAGCCATAATTTACTTCCTCCGCATTAGCGTAATATGCTTTCGCCAGTGTCAAACTCTGACACTGTAAAGCACATTGTGTATTTCACAATACATCGCATAAAAAATTCAAAGTTTTTCTGATAAGCGGCCTCGAAGTTGAAATTCTCTTACTTTTTCCTGTTGGGTAGCGTTATGAATATTACAATAGCAAAGCTGAATTTGTCAAAGATTTCCTACTCTTTTTAAGGAAATAATACGTGACCATCTTAAAGTTCATAAAATGGTGGCGTCGATAAATTCCATCTAATGTTAAAATAGGCAAAAATAAACGATTCTATCAGGTGTATATGCAATCGCAGCCAAGCCGCATAGATGTCTGGATGATGTTTGACCGAATCGCCCCGCGGTACGACCTGCTTAACAGGATTCTATCGCTCGGTCTGGATGATGGATGGCGCCGCAAGGTTGCAGAGTATTTGCCGCAGCAAAAAAAGCTAAACGTGCTCGACCTTGCGACGGGGACAGGCGATTTGCTCTTGGCGTTATTTTCCAATGAAAATAAAATTTCATCCGCCGTTGGTCTTGATATGTCTGCGGAAATGCTCGCGATAGCGCAAAAGAAAATCTTCAAAAGAAATTTGCGGGATTCAATTAGTTTTGTTCGGGCTGATGCGGCACAGATTCCTTTCCCGGAGAGTAGTTTCGATGCGGTAACGATTGCGTTCGGCATCAGAAACGTTCCAGATATCGATATAACTTTAAGGCAGATGTATCGGGTTTTAAAACCATCAGGCAGAGTCGTTATCCTCGAATTTTCGCTGCCTGAAAATATCGTGATGAAAACCCTTTTTCTGCTGTATTTGAGAATCTTTGTGCCCGCCGTCGGTGCGGTTATCTCCGGTGATTACAAGGCCTACCGGTATTTGAACAAAACGGTGGAAACATTCTTGGGCCGTGAGGAACTTTGCCAGGCTATGCGAAATGCGGGGTTTATCAATGTAAACGTCGTGCCTATGACTTTCGGTGTCGCCTGTATTTATTATGGAGATAAACTTGCATAACGCTTTTTTTAAAATATTGCGGTATTGTCGGAAATACGTATAATTGTGTAATTGAGCGTGCTGCACAAATCACTTACAAAAAATGATATAACGAAAGGGAGGTTGCTATGACTGTCGGATATGTAATTATTGCGTTTGTTGTACTGATTTTTCTGGCCGGGATAAGAATTGTTCGCCCCACCCACCGGGGACTTATCGAAAGACTCGGCAAATACCACAGGTTCGCTAATCCAGGTTTCAACTGGATTATTCCCATCATTGACAGGTTGATTATCATAAATATTACCGAACAAATGGTAGATGCCGAGCCGCAGGAAATAATCACAAATGATAACCTCAATGCCAAAGTCGATGCTCAGGTTTATTTCAAGGTCAAACCCGATGAGGAAAGCGTCAAGAATTCGCAATACAACGTCAATAATTACCGCTGGCAAATTGTGAACCTCGCCCGTACCACCCTGCGAAATATCATCGGCACCTTGACACTCAAATCCGCCAACAGTGAAAGAGATAAAATAAACATCGAGCTTCTTACCACTCTTTCAAAGGAAACCAAAAGCTGGGGTATGGAAATTGTCCGCACGGAACTAAAGGAAATCGACCCGCCTCGCGACGTTCAGGAAACGATGAACAAGGTCGTCAAGGCGGAAAACGAAAAAATCGCCGCTCTCGATTTTGCCGACGCGATAGAAAGACAGGCGGACGGGCAAAAGCGGGCTGAGATTAAAAAAGCCGAAGGTATAAAGCAGGCGAATATTCTCAGGGCCGAGGGCGAGGCCGAGGCGATTAGACTTGTTAACGACGCGGCGGATAAATATTTTATCGGCAACGCGCAGGTGCTTAGAAAACTGGAAATGGTTGAAAAAGCCCTTAGCCAGAACGCGAAGATTGTCGTTCCGCAGGGTGCCGAGCTTGTTAACGTCATCGGTGAAATGGCCGGTGTCCTGCCCCTGAAAAAATCCGCAGGCGAATAATCTTTTGAAGGCAGTTCAACTGATGCGAAAATATATTTTACCCTTTGCCTTTTTTGGAGTTTTGCTTAGTTGTTGGAGTGCAGAGGTGTTTGGCAGGCAATCACTAAAGCTCGCTTCGCCGAACGGCAAGATTGAGGTAAGCGTCTCCGTCAAGGAAAAAATGGCGAGTCAGCGGCTGTATTATTCGATAAATTACAAGGGTAAGCCTGTCCTGCTGGATTCGCCGGTAGAATTAATTTTCAAAGACATTCCGCCTTTGGCGAATCTCAAAATCAAAAAGCAAAGTTCAGAAACCATCGATGAGCGATGGCAAAGGGTTGCGGGAAAAAGTAAGGATGTACGCAATCATTGCAATCAACTTCGGATTTCTCTCGAAGAAGATAGCAAGCTTGGCCGCAAAATAGATTTTATTTTTCGCGCGTATGATGACGGCGTCGCTTTCCGATACTATCTGCCGAAACAACAACACATTGGAGATTTTAATCTCGAGGCCGAAAAAACTTGGTTCAAGTTCGGTGATAATCACACGGTTTGGGCCGCTGATTACAAGGGATTTGTTTCACATCAGGAATCCGAGTTTAATCAGATGAAGTTGTCCGACCTATCTGCAAGCAAGCCCTACGGTGTTCCTTTGCTGGTGCGTGTGGATGAATCAATCTGGGCGGCAATCACGGAGGCGAATATTACCGATTGGGCGGGGATGTATCTCGGCAAAGTGGAAAATGATTCTAACGCACTTGTTACGATGCTTTCACCGCATCCGAATGACCCTAATATCACGGTCAGTTCCAGAATTCCTCGATATTCACCGTGGCGGGTTGTAATGTTAGGTGAAAAGCCGGGGGATTTGATAGAGTCCAATATTATAGAAAATCTCAATGAGCCTTGTGCGTTGAAGAACACATCGTGGATAAAGCCGGGCAGATGCGCGTGGGACTGGTGGTGGTGCGGCAAATACGCGCCGGATGTAAATTTCACACTCGGCTCCAATACCGAGACGATGAAATACTTTATCGATTTCGCCTCCGAGATGGGCTGGGAATATCAACTCGTTGACTGGTACTGGTACGGCCCGCCGTTTAAAGTTATGCTCAAAGAAGCTGACCCCAACGCTGATATAACCAAAAGCAACCCTGATATCAATATTCCGGAACTTGTTCGCTATGCCGCCGCCAAAAATGTGCGGCTGATTTTGTGGCTGCACTGGAAGCACGCGGACAGACAAATGGACGAAGCTTTCGCGCTCTATGAAAAGTGGGGAATCGCAGGCGTCAAAATTGATTTTATGATGCGCGACGACCAGGAAATGGTTAATTTTTATCACCGTGCAGTAAAAAAGGCGGCCAAGCATCATCTGCTTGTCGATTTTCACGGGGCGCACAAGCCGGACGGCTTTAGCAGGACGTATCCAAACCTGATAACGCGCGAAGGCGTGCTGGGTAACGAATGGAACAAATGGTCTGCGAGAGTTACGCCCGACCACTGCCTGACGCTCCCCTTTACACGCATGCTCGCAGGGCCGATAGATTTTACACCGGGCGGATTTCTTAATGTACGAAAAGACGACTTTAAATTCGGCAAGATGGGGGCGGATGCCGGCCCTGTGTATGTCATGGGTACGCGATGTTTTCAACTGGCGATGCTGGTTGTGTACGATAGCCCTCTGCAGGTGTTGTGTGACTCGCCTTACAATTACCGGCATAGTTCCACTGGTCTGGATTTTCTCAAAATTGTCCCAACTACGTGGGACCAGACTAAGGTTTTAAATGCGCAGGTTGGAGATTTCATAACCATCGCCCGACGCAAAGGCGACGAATGGTTTGTTGGCTCAATGACGGATTGGACGCCGCGAAGCCTTGACATACCTTTGGGATTTCTCGGCGAGAGTAAGTATGAAGCTGTAATCTGGACAGATGCAAATGATGCGGACGTCAGCCCTCAACATTTGATAAGGCAAAATATGATTGTGACAGCGAAAGACAAAATCACCGTGAAAATGGCACCCGCCGGTGGACAGGCCATACATCTAAAACCGGCAAGGTAGCTGTTGGAAATATCCCTTTACATACGGCGATAAATCTCTACAATTTAAACGGTAATTTAACCGTTCATTTGGGAAAGGCGACGCTATGTTTTCGAAGATAATGAAGTTTGTCACGGTCGATATCTGGCGCATAAGGCTGAAGAATTACTCTCGTTCAAAATCATTTTTCATAAACCAGCTTAGAATCATTGTTCTGTCTGTAAGAGGTTTTATCGAGAACAAATGCCAGTTCAGGGCATCGGCATTGACTTACTTTACGCTTTTGTCGGTTGTCCCGGTCATCGCGATGATGTTCGGTATAGCCAAGGGATTCGGCCTGGAGAAAAAGGTCGAAGAACTGGTGCTTGCGAAGATGCAGGGGCAGGAGGAAGTCGCACAGAGAGTCATCACTTTCTCAAATTCACTTCTGGAAAATACCAGCGGCGGCCTGATTGCGGGCATCGGTGTCGCATTACTTTTCTACACGATTATAAAAATGCTCGGCAATATTGAAGACGCCTTCAACTTTACCTGGGGTGTTAAAACGCCGAGAAGTTTCGGCAGAAGATTCACCGACTATCTTTCGATAATGCTGGTCTGTCCCGTCCTGCTGGTCATAAGCGGCAGCGCCACAATCCTTGTAAGTACACAGATAAAAAATGTTATCGAAAATATCCCGGCCTTAAAAACCGTTGCACCGCTGGTGCTGACGGGCCTGCGCCTGCTGCCCTTTGTGAGCCTGTGGGTAATATTTACATTTATATTTATGTTTATGCCCAACACAAAAGTAAACTTCAGGTCCGCTATGCTGGCGAGCATCGTCGCGGGGACGATTTTTCAAATAGTGCAGTGGGTATATATCAAATTTCAAATCGGCGCCGCAAGTTACGGCGCCATTTACGGCAGCTTCGCTGCCGTTCCTCTGTTCCTTATCTGGATGCAGACAAGCTGGGTGGTTGTCCTGTTCGGGGCCGAGCTTTCCTTCGCCCACCAGAACGTCGATACATACGAATTCGAGCCGGACTGCCTGAACATCAGCTACTCTTACAAAAGGTTATTATCACTCTTAGTTATGCATCTATTGGTAAAGGATTTCTGCAAAGGTAAAGATGCGCCGAACGATGCCGAAATATCCCAAAGACTTGATATGCCGATAAGGCTGGTTCGGGAAATTCTTTTCGAGCTTGAAGGAGCAGGCCTTGCTTCGCAGGTCAAGCTGTCCGGCAAAGGCGCCGCCTATCAGCCGAAACACGATGTGAATAATTTTACCATCAAGGCTGTTTTCGACGCCCTCGAAAGCAGGGGTAATGACAGCGTCCCCGTTGCTCAGTCTAAAGAGCTTGAAAAGCTTGCGAAGCATATAAAAGATTTATCCGGTCTGGTTGAAAAATCAGACGCGAATATTTTGCTCAGAGACATTTGATTTGACGTGAATTAAAATACGGCGTTTCCTTGCCCCCTGGTCTTGGCGGGAAAAATATTGCCTCTGCCCCCCCTGCCTGAGAAAGCTTAAGTTTACATCCTCCTCGGATTGCAGAGATTTTCCGCGTTTTGCGCGGTCGCACCGCAAATTTCACACCTGAACTTTGGATTGTCAGTCAATTCGGCGACCTCCCTGCAGCTTTGACTGCTTAATCCAGCGTCTTTCAATGCGCAGATGTGGACGGGGTGCTTTGGGCTCTTGCATTCTGGATTCCCGACCATGATTTTCTCTCATCCCCTTGAATAATACTTCTAATTTCTTTAGACCCCTCTATATAAAGTATAACCCAAAGTGACAGACTGTGTCGCTGTTTATGGAATTTTCCCGAAAAAACTATCAAATTTTTCCCAAGTTCCGATAATCTCCGCTTAATTTTTGCGCAGCAACCTAAGCCTTTTATGATACTTTCATTTCCGCGACGAGCTGCCGGGTTTGGGGGGACTGGGTCTGGTGGGCGTCCTTGAATGCCTTTACAGCATCGGTGTTCTGGCGTTTGAAAAGCTCGTTGCCGGCGATAATTTCGCGCAACGCCTGAGATTTGGTTTTTGCGTTTTTAAGAAAGCCAACCGCCTTTGTGCCGTAAACGCCGCCTAATAATGCGCAAATGCCTATCCCCAATTCGAGAACATTGTCCGCAACCTGCCAGCCGTCGGGCCGCTTGGTTGATTCAGCTAAGGCGGTATCGGCAAGCTGGAAATTCGATTCAGCTAAAATCTGCTGCGGTGTGTCCGCCTGCGGAAGTTCTTCCGGCAGGCCGCAATAAGAGATAAACGCCCTGCTTTGCAGCTCGGATAATTTCGTAAGCTGTTTTAATTCCGCCGAACAATCCTGTGTATCCGCCGCCTGCGCAGCGGCGAAAGTCGTGCGATTATGCAGCCATGCGTTTTGCTTCTGCTGCTCGCTCGGCGCAAACCGCAAACTATCGCAGCCTATTAAAACCACAGAAAACACCAATAACACGCTTGCCAAAATCTTTTTCATGATAAGCCTCCTTAAACTTTAGATGAATTTTGTATTTTTTGTTATAATCGCGAGACCTTTATGGATATCGCGAAACAATTCAAACCCGACACCATTTTGCTGTGGCGAAAAACGGCGGACAGCCTTGAGGCACAGCGAATCCTAAATATGTTTCCTTCCGCACAAGTCCGTGTAATAGAAAATCAGCGAAGTTCGTTCCTACAGGATATGTCGTCGGGCAAGGCATTGCTTAAAGGCAAAAAGATGTTGATGATTGGTCATACCTCATCATTTGTCGGACATTTCGACGGCCAATTAGGTGTGAAAATCCACTGCTGTCCATATTACAAATTAGTCCCCGTCTCAAACGGCTGCCCCTATTACTGCACGTACTGCTATCTGGCATTTGTTTATCGCAAATACGCCCCCTTTATTAAAATCAATATTAATTATGAAACGATGTTCAGGCAAATTCAAAAGGTCGCAGCCTGCTCACAAGGCAAAATCAGCTTCAATATGGGTGAAATGTTAGATAGTCTCGCCCTCGACCACATCATGAATCTTACACCAATGTTAATTCCATTTTTCTCGCAACTGCCCAATTGTTTTCTTATGCTGCTGACCAAAAGCAGCAACATTGATAATCTTCTGGCTGTTAAACCTAATGACCACATCATCGTCTCCTGGAGCCTGAACAGCGAACAGACAATAAAAACCTATGAGCTTGGCACAGCCAGTCTCGTCGAACGCATTGAAGCCGCCAAACAATGTCAGCAGCACGGCTACAGAATTAGATTTCGCATCGACCCCGGCATTGCCTATCCGGACTGGCAAGCCGGATATACCGACTTAATTCAGAGAGCATTAACTTCAACAAGCCCCGAAAACATAACGCTCGGAATGTTAAGGCTTTTGCCCAACCATTTTCATCTTGCTGAACAGGCCTATGGCGAACGCGCCAGAAAACTTTGTAATCATAATTTTGTTAAAGGCGCCACAGATGGCAAACTCCGTTACACTCCAGAACAGCGTATTGAATTTTATTCGTTGTTAATTGAGACCATTCGCAGCTTCGATAAAAAGGTTTCTATCAGCCTGTGCCGCGAAACTCCCGAAATCTGGAAAGCACTCAAACATTTGTGCGAACCCCAAAAATGCAATTGCATCGTCTGGTAAAAATTATACCTTTCAACCTTAATCATTTATAATCAGGATGCTTTTTAGATATATCGCTGTCTGCAATAGTCTTTTCGATAGCTCGGAGGCGATATTCATATGCGATGTTGTCGGTTGAGAGCGACTGTAGCTTTTGCTCGAAATTTTTCTGGCATTGTAGCAGCATCGAGACGTCCTTCTGCAGAAAATCGAGCTGGCGCTGGAGATTAATCCAGCTTCCGACAATCAAGGATGCGAGAAACACCAGTTGAATCAGTACGGATAGACTCACTTCGCGATTGAAATGCCAGAAACGGAAATTCTTGTCAGTCATAATTATACCGGAGCATAAAAGATATTCTTTGCACCAACCCGAAGCACCGTCACATAAGTCCCCGCCGCAAGCTGGCCATTCGCAGTAAATGATTCAGCCAGATTGACCGCCTGCATTTGACTTCCCACTTCTGTCGGCTCGCTGCCGGGACTGCCTATCTCTACCATACAGATGTTGTAAACATTGTATTCCAGCAGACTTTTGATTTTAGCCGCAAAGGCAAGAGCCTTTGTCCCCGGCGAGCTGACAACCGAGACTTCCTGCATTTCTTTCGAACCCTGCCGGGCAAGTCTTTCCAACTCTCTGCCGCTATCTGAAAAAGCTCTGCCCTGCGTCTGCTGAAATGTCATATTTGAGGCCTCCTCCTGCGGACAATTTTTAATTCGGTACATTGCTTTATAAAATCCATCCGCACATGCTCGATAATACTGATGCTGCGGTTGTCACTTCGGCAGCTAAACAAATCTACGCTTTCAGACGATACACTTACAATATCACCAATTTGATAATCCGACGAAAGATAAGGTGTCTGTAAATCGATGGTCTCGATAACTTCCGCATTCGCCCGAGCTTTGCCTCGCACAAATTCATAAAGCGACAGCGAATCATCAGCCTCATCAGGTTTTCCAAAGGTATCGCCGGAAGAGTTCGCGAAAATACTTTGACTGGAAACCTTGCGGTTTTTGAATCGCCGAGGCAAAGTATAAATATGCTCAACCACAGGTATGGTTGAATCAACCGGCCCATCGGCTAAGCAGCAGCTTATTCGTTCATCGCTGATTACCGATGCGGTTATCCTGAATTTCAAATCGCCTTTCTGGGCCGCAATCCAGGTGTCAATATCAAGCTGCTCACCGCTAAGCCAGATACCGCATTCATCAAGCAAAACATTAAACGCATGCAGATACTGCCACCAGTGAAGTCCGTTATCGAACGAGACCTGTAGATAATACTCCAGTGACTTGCCTTGTTTGTCGGCAGTCAAAGTCGGCCAGAAACGCCTTCGATGGAAAGCGAAATTTTTCGTGCCGAAAATTTCCGAGAAATCAAAAGCACTGCCTTGGTTGTAAGGCTGCCCGCCGTAATCGCCGGCTTCATTAAGGCACCACTTGCGGTAAACATCCTTTACCTGGCAAAAATTAGGGTTCGTCGAAGGCGAAAAATCGTAATAATCGCTGCTTTGTCCCGCCGGGTCCCATGCTTTTACCAAATCGAACGTCGCCTCATAAATTTTAAAATCACCCTGGCCGATATATTTGTGCGTTACAGGCCAAAAATTCCTCCTGCCGTCAAAAACCACAACATCCGTTTTTGAAACACTAAGACGCTGAACCGCAGGCTGACAATTCAGTTCTACCGTTCTGCCGGTAGTATTTTTGAAAAATACTATTGCCTGCGCCGGCCCGGTTGGAACAAGTCGCGGCACAAACTTAAATCTCAATCCCACATCCTCACAGCAGCGATGCAGAGCTTCCAACAAATCCATTCCCGTTACATCGAGGTCACGGACAATCTGGCTGCCCGTAAGTTCCTCCAGCAGCTCAGTCGGCGGCATCTGCAACTGCCCGGCAGGCAGATATTCACAAAGTAAATACCCGATTACCTGGGCATAGCTCCAGAATTTGCTTTGCGAAGGTTCGGCACAAAATACAGTATGGTTATCAGAATCAGCCGCGTTTGGTTGGCCATCTTCATTGAATACCATATCAATGCCATCTAAAAATATTGTCGAACCATCAACGCTAATGACGCGACGGCCATAAACCGTAAGCCGCTTCAGGGTCCCACTGAAATCCCTCGCTATAATTTCCAGCGTTTGCCCATCGCCACTGAACTTGCTATGAACTTCCTCTATCTGGCCTGCAAAAATACAAAAATCCGCAATCGAGACATCAGGCGCACAGCTGTTAAAAAGTTGTCGGATTGAAACCGTTTTGCCTGCCGCAAGGAGCATTTCAATATCTTCGTAAGTAACATTTTTCGAATACGCCGCAGGATTAAAACCGAGCTTTGCATAACTGAACTGCGGCCAATTCTCACGAACAATTTCCAGCACCTGTAGATAAGGACAAACCGAACCATCCAGCAAAACAGCCGCTCCCGCCGCAGGTACTGATAACCGTGTTTCTTCCGCTTGAAAAAAATCTACTCTGTTAAGCATAAATTAGGTCACTTGCGTTTCTAAAATCGTAACCATTTCCGAAGTTACATTGCTGACTTGAATTCTTATTTGTGCCGGCAAACTTTGCACGCCGGCGGAATCTTCAGCCTTTATCGCGAACAGATATGTCCCCATGTCAAGCACATTGCTTGTGTAACTGTAAAATCTTTGCCCCGCATAGCTGACAGTCGCGGGAGGATTTTCATAATTTATTTGCCCTGTTCCATTGTCGCTGTAAATCTTGAAACACACTGGTTTTGATTTTTGTTCAAGCGGACAGTAAAACCAGACAAGCTGCACTTGGCCGGGCGCGAACTGCTTAGCCTTTACTGCGAAAATACCGTTGGGCCTCGGTAAAGTTAAATTCCCGTCAGCATCTATCGAAACTTTGACCGCCGTCGAAAACGTTTGCTCCGCCATTCCAAAATTATTTGCCCGACGAACAACGTAAAAATAAACTGAGTTACTGTCATGGCTGATATACGCGGGCGGTTGAAGCTGTCCGGCATCAATTTCACCGACGGCAAGTACCTTGTTGAAATCAATTGAGCTAATATCTTCACCGCGATAAAGTAACGTACAGCCTGTAACGCGCACCCAGAACCATCCGCCCGTCAAAACCGTTCCCAGCTTAAACGCGTTGGCACTTGCGCCATAAAATAAGGCTTCCTTTAAAAACATCGTGTCCATCAGCTCGGTGTCCTTGTGATTGAAGATTCGCTCTCGCTCGGTGTGTGCGTTAGAAGAAGTGTTTGCCCATCGTCATCGTAATAGCTGATTGCGCCGGTAATTTTGTCCTGGACGGCTTTATTGACCAGCACTTTCGCTGCCTTGCAGAAAAGCTCGCTGCCCGCAAACCTGTTTTCTATCGAAAAAGATGCAAGAACCGCGTTCACCGTCTCGCCGTCAATCACCGCTCCTGCTAGCACAACCGAATAATCATGACCCGGTGCGTAAAAGGTATCGGCACTTAAATTAATTTTGCAGTTGTGAACTCCAGTCAGACCATCAAAATCCTCCGTATCAACTATTCCGGCTGTGCTTTCTGAAGTACCGTCATCCTTATACACTTTGACTGTGCCATTAGTAGCACGCGTGATACTGGCCCCGCTTTTATTATTTGTGCCCCAGCAAAAATAAACCATCGAGTCTTTTTTGAAATCGCCAAGATAAGGTCCCATTAGACCAACCCCTTTCTATCGCTGCCTGCTAATGCTTGATTCACCAACGCCCTGACTTTCACAGCAGATACCACTCTAACCTTAATATCATTGAGATAATCTTCGTTCGGCGGCTCAATAAGCCTGGCCCGAACTCCAATACGGTCAGTGTTGAAAGTTTGTCCAAATTCGATGAGCTCGTTACCAATACCAGGCCACGTTGCTACGCCTGCTCCAATCCACTGACTATCAATATAAACATCAACATAAAACTTATAAAACTTCTGTGTATCACCGCTCGACAGGTGAGCTATAACAGCGTCAATATTTTTAAATCCTCCAAGACCGAGTATCATCCTCGCGCTCGGATTGGTGTTATAGTTTGTGACTGTTGCCCAGGTACTATATGAGTCATCAATCGCCAGGTCTCCGTCTGACCAGTCATTCGATTCTTCAATTACCTCGGTTGGATGAATTAATTCTGCCATCTCGTCTTTCCATTCTGCCAGCCTGCTGGCCTCGTTTGCTACGCTTCTTCAGTCCAGGTGCCGTTTTTACCTGTTACCGCCCAGTCACCATTTGAATCGGCTACAAGCTGTAAACTCGCGCCGGTTGAATCTGCTGATTTGTATTTGTGCGCAGTCTGACCGCTGCTGTCTCGTATTGCCGCAACACCGGGGTCAACCCGCAGTTCCTGTGCGACCTGAACCGCGAAAGTAAATGTTGTACCTTCCGTCGCCGAAGCGGGCAGAGTAAGAGTAACAAGCCCCACTGCGCCAAGATTGCTGTGAACACTTCCGGATTCAGCAACAGTCAAACTGTCGTTGCTGGTATGCTCCTCAATTTTCTTTTTCACTCCGCCCGCGGCATAAGGTACCGCAAAGTTATGCCCCGTTCGCCAATCTGTGATTGAAGTGATGTCACCGCCTGAAGTAGTTACAACCGCAAGTCGAATATGCGACGTAGTTGTCATATCCGGAAAAGCACTATATTCATCAGTAACCAGACCGCCGCTCGAATTCAAGTAGATATAAATATTGGGTTTATTGTCTGCCAGGATATTACCAGATGAACCGCTGTAACTTACAAGATTTGTACCTAACCAGAATTTTCCGCTTTTTACACCGATATTCAGCCCGCCTTCATCATAGACTCGCAGGTCATTTGACCTTTTTACGGCGAGCAGCAGCCTGTAAAGCAATTTCCTGAAATGCAGATAATATGGCGATTGGCCCGTCGGTATATATTCAACCCCGGTCTCGCTGTCGGACTGCATATTCAATAATTCACTGTCGGATGGATATACTTCTGCCATAATTTTCTCCTCAATTAAACGATGCCCAGTACCAATTGATTTGTTTGTCTATTAAATGAAGCGACCGTCAGGATTTTTGCCGGTTTTGCCGTTGATGTAACTATGACTTCGCCGGTCTCGCTTGCCGCACTTTCTCTATCGTTTTCATCAAATATCTTCACAGCGAACTTATACACACCCGCTGGTAACGGCTCGCTTACCCATTCAATCGTATCACTGTCGGCCCCAAACTCCATCTGGCCGAAAAATCCCCTCCCGAATCCCAATGTTGCTGCATAATCATAACCAAAATCACTGGTCCCGAATTTACTCATTCCAAAGCCGGCCTTGTCCTGCCAGCAAGGCCATATTCGTACAGGAAATTTGTTTACAGGATTCGCGTAATCGGTTTGGCCCGTGCCGCCGTCAGAATAAATCATCGCTTGTGAATTAATCGGTAGATTTTGACTTCGCAGAAGTTTTATTTTCACCCGGCCTTTTGGGACCGGTGCTGAACCGAGCTCACTGCTGAAATCCGTATGTGCGTCCTTCGGTTCAACCGCGAAAACTTCAATCCTGGCCGCCGCGTTGAATGAGTTAGGCAAAGCAACAATCATTTCACGCCGCTCGAAATCAATCGTAGCTCCCGCAAATCGGCTGTTGACATATACCTGATAAAATTTATCGTTACAGCTCGACCGCCACTTTACCAGTGCCGTTCGAGGTGCTGTGAAGCTGCTCCCGTCAGCCCTTATCCCCGCTGGCAGCTCAATTGCTCGAACCATATCTATACCGTTGCTTATAAGCGCCATATTCAAACTGCCAACTGCGTATAAATAATTTCGTAACTAACCACTATCCCCACACCGTTTGGACCAAACTTCCCTGTCTTAAAAACATCCATTCGCAGGTTTTCAAAAAGGTCGCCGTTGCTCAACTTCAGCGTATGCGTATTGCCGTCCACATAACCCGATATTGCTTGTATCTTCTCATTCATCTGCAAACTGGTTTTCGCACGAAGCAGCCCCTTCTGTTTTATTTTTCTTCCATGATTACCCAAATCGATACTCAAAACGCCGTCAAGTCCCGGCACTGTTTTTTCCACCGAGTCACGCTGGATGCTGCCCGCTTCAATTTCACACTGTTGCTCATCAAACAGATTCTGGCCATCCAAAGTAATCATTGAATTTCCCCCTGCAATTAATCACGAACAAGTCTGAACAACGAACCCAGCAAGGTAACATCCGCTATACCATCACAATCCCTATCGATGCTTAGCCGACAGCTTTGTCGCTCCCTCTCAAAAAGTTTTTTGTAATACAGACTCTTTTCCCGGAAATTTTCATTTTGGGAACCGCTTGCCAGCATCGCGTAAACACTCGATAGAACAGCGAAAACTGATGCCATCCGCAAAACGCTTTTATCGAGAATATTGTCCGCATCGATATCGCTTTCAGGATTACCCGGCTTTATTCCAAAATATTTCGTCAACTGCCAGCCGATTTCTGCTGCCTGCGGTTTATAAGTGCAGATGCGATAGAACACATCCGTCGCCGCCTGCGGCGCAACCGCCGAATCCTCAACATCCGCTCTCACCACCGAAACACAAAGCTGCGTCGCGGAGTCAACGGAAATAATTTCATACACGCCGTCAAACACCCCATCTGCAGACCGCAAATTTATAACCTGCCCTTCGCAAATTCCTGCACCGGCAAAATCCGCATCCGCCGCCGTAAATATCGTACCGCTAAGCACTCCGCCTGCTCCCGCTGCCATTACCTGGCTCGACAGATGCAACTCACCGAACAACACCGGTTCATATTTCAAAATGTCCACATCGTCTGAAAAAGTAACCATTTTTGAAAATCTCCCTTTACTTTCTCCGGCAGTTCAGGCGCCCGAAGAAATACAACCTTCAGGCGCCCCCGCCGAAAAGCACCGCTGACACATCTTTTAGCTGGTGCTCAAATCACGAATAATCCCATGTGCTGCTTCATTTCGCAATTCGAGCGTGTATTCGCCGATTAGCTCCCCGCACTCATAATCGCCGCTGCTGGCTAAAGGCTTGAAGTGGAAGCTTCTTCCCGCCAAAGGCAGCACTGAAACGCGCGACGAATCCAAAAGCATCGCCGTGTCCTGAGGCATCCACCGCGTCGTCACTATCCTGCACACACCGAAGTCGCTCTCATAGACACTGACCATATCGGTGAAGGTAGTGTCCCCCGCTCCGTAAGTCCTGTTGCTGGAGCAAAAGCCGTTAATCTTTCGCTTCTGGAAACCACCGACCACAATCAGGTCAACATTGCCGTTGCTGCTGTCCCAGATTTTCCTCAGTACGTAATTGAGCTTCGCCTCATCGAGGTCCGCGCCGCTCGGAAAACCGCTGTCACCGGTATGGAAAACATTCGTCGAAAGGTGCTTCATGACACCCTTCATCGTTCTTCTGACTGAGCCGCTCCCTTCCGGATTGCTGCCCGGCAGCCCGCCATTAATGATGGTATTTTCCAAATCGCGAATCATTTCTCGCAGCCGTTCCTGTTTCTGATAATCCATTTCATCAGCAAGCCCCAGGTGACTTGCCGCCATATCCGTTCCGCTGATTTCGACTGCCGCTGTGAATATCTGCGTATAGTTGCTGCACCTCGTCCGATTGGTAAATCTCGCACTGGGTTTATCAGAACCTTCCAATGCGGCGTTTCCAAGAATATTAATTATCTTGTTGTCCGCGAGATTTTCAGGTGTTGTCCCCGCGTAGCCTCGCACCACCGTCAGCGTATTGCTGTTAACTGCCGTTACCAGCATCAGCTCTTCGCTGCCTTCGACCTGAATCTGGTCACCGACGCGGAACCTGCCGCCGTTATCCACTACAAAGTCGGTATCAGCCGCCGGGTCCGTAAACGTGCTGTCGTTAATTGAGTCCTTGTTGGGAAGCAAACTGTCTTCCAGCCACTCATGATGCGTACTCGTCGCCTCACGCATCGGGTCACCTAACACATCCAATAGCGGTGTCTCGTAAGGTGAAATTATCCCTATCAAATCCGATACGTCTTCCGCCAATTCCGGCAAAGTTGTCCCCGCCGAATATGTCGCTTTTCCTGTAAATGCCATCTTTTTACTCCTTCTCTACGAACTATGAACTATTAACTACTAACTCATAACAAGTTTCTTCGCAGTTTCAGATACTCCTGCAAATCCGTCCTGCTGCCGCTCTTCGCCGCTCTCTTGGCTGCTCGTTCCAGACCGGTCTGAGCATTTGCTTGCCTGTCTCTGGCTCCTGCAGTCTTTTTCGAAGTCGTTACATTGCTGTTGCCGCCGAACAGATACTGCTTTTCCTTCTTCAACTGCTCCACACATCCGTCCAGGTTAGCGCCATCGCCTTTTGTAAGCCTCGCTTTGGCAACCAGCACCGCCGTCTCCAAATCAACAACGCCTGCGGCAGAAAGTTTTTTCACCAATTTCTGCTCAAGCTGGATATTGCTCAACTGCTCGTTCATCCCGCTGATTTGAGTTTTTGCCTGTGCCAGCTCTTCTGCCAAAGTTTCAGCCTTTTTCTCGGCACTCTGTGCCCGCCTGCGATAGCGGATGGATTCACCCACCGGAACAAGTTTAAGATTTTCCTCGCTCACTTGTTCCGCGTTGTCTTCTGACAAAATCGTTTCATCATTTTCAGTCTGCATTAGCATCTCCTCTATTGTTCGTGGTTTCGTAACCCAATTCTCTGAGCACCTGCTCAGTTGGAACTCCAAGCTCTTTTTTAATCTGGGCTTCTTTCAGTCTTTCCAGCACATCCTCCGGAAGCGGATTCGCGAAAATAATTTCCACTTCCCTGTCAGCTTCGTTCGTCTTGTATATATTCGCTGTATCGAGAATCCCCAGTACCATCTTCGCGATTGTTTTAAGCCCTTCGCTGTAGGTAAATTGCTTTCGTTCATTTCTCGACAGCATCCCCATCAGCACAAGCCTCAACGCAACCGCGCTTGTGAGATTACCCAGCTTATTTTTCAATACCCCGACAACAACAGGCGCAACGCCGCTCGTCTTGTCCAGCGCCTCGCGGATTTCAGCGATATGCAAATCCTCGCTCGGTGTTGAAGCGTCTCCCCCGAATTCCTCAATCGTCGCCTCCATATTGTCCGTGTACCACATTCTCCCCGGCGAGACAGGCTTGTTCTCAAAACCCTCTATCCCCTTACCCAGGTACATCTTGAACGATTGAAACGTAATCCTGCTTGCCCTGTCGCTCAGTCTCGTATTGAGTTCATCCTGAAGCGGTATCAAAGGCTCGACGTCGCTTAACCCTTCGTAAAAATAAGGCTGGGCAATATTCTGTATATGCACAACCGGCAAAAACCCCCACGGCAATTCCCCTTCCGCGACAAGTTCCTTGTCTTCATATCTTTGCCACGCCTGCGACGAAATAATCTCCGTAATCGAAACCGTCTGCCGCGGGTCTTCTTTCTGACGGCTGCGGAAAAACAATCTCGACAAAAACGAATTCCTGCCGCTGATTGAATTTTTCTTCTGCTGAAGATGCTGTACGTAATATATTATCTTCCGGTAATCGTCTTCATCCAGAACAGGCAGTGCCCTCGGTGCTTCAATCAGTTCCAGCTCGATTGTTCGCGTCAATTGCTGCATGTCTTCAAGTGGAAGTTGAGAGGATGGGGAAGTGAAAAAGTTGTGGATTTTCTCACCAGGTCTGATGAGACAATCGACGAAACCGTAAACACCTCCGAGCACCGCCATATCCTGGAAAAACCCTATGCCGCCGTTGGCCCCGAATAACGCCTTTAGCAACAATCCAATTTCGCTGCGTTTTTGGCCATCCGGCGACCTCGATACAAAACTTACTGGTTTGCCGAACAAAAAATCAACCGCCGCGTTCACCCGCCATGCGATATCGTTCTCTATGACAACTTCTTTACGCTGAATATCTTTAACCGCCCTGCCGCCGAATATCCCTGTTTCAGGCAAACGCATCAGACCCGTGATTCGCGAGGGTAGCCCGTATTCCTGCGCCTGAACATAAGGACGGCCGGATTCATTCATCTTGCCCTCAAGCCCTGACCTGCCGCTCGTCTCCGCCATCCGGTTTGTGTAATAGTCCCACAACCGCGAAAACCGGTTTTGGTTTTCTATCGCTTTTCTCTCGACAAGCCAGTCGATAAAATCCGCTTCAAGCTCCGCATCGTTAAAAATCTCCAGCTCAAATCCCATATGCAAATCCTTCTTAATTCTCAATTCTTAATTCTGACTTCTGCATTCCGTCTTCTGACTCCTGTCTACTGTCTTCTGAGACACCTGTCTCTCTACAATGGGAGCAGGTTGCGCGTTTTTATCGAAAATTTCACCGACATATCTTGTCTTGATTTCTGTAAGCTTTTGGAATCAAAGGAATAAAAAAAATTTGGGGCGCATCAGATTTTGCGCGCAGGGTATTATCAATTTTTATCGAAATCCCCGTTTTCAACCCCAAAAACGATGGTCATTTTTTAAAAAAATTTCCGCCCCTTAAAAAATTCCCAAAATCGCCCCTCTTGCTATTAAAAACGTGTCTTTTCCCAACCAATTCCAGACCGCCTACATCCAATACCCGCCTTCTAATGCTCTAAAACACAGCAAAACCCCATTTTTCTCTAATAGAAACTATAAAGAGGTCTGAAAACGGCCTTTTCAATGCTTTGCCAACAATTTGCAAAAAATACGCAAAAACAGCATAAAAAAATAACAAAAAACGATTTTGTGCTTGACTGGATGTATACGAACGTATATACTATATGCGTAAGATGTGTATATATTATGTATATTACGAAACGAGCAATTAGCAAGGAGAATTGAGCATGAAGTCCGGAACTATAAATGTTAAGGTAGATTTAGAAACCAAAAATGAGGTGAACAAGATTTTGCAAGAGTTGGGATTAAATATTTCTGTTGCTATATCTATGCTGTTCCAACAAATTATCCACCTGAAAGGACTTCCCTTTGCGGTCCGCCTGCCCAATGAACTGACAATGCAGGCCATAAGGGATTTGGAATCCGGCAAAGGCGTCAAGTTCAATAGTGTAGAGGATCTACTTAAGGATTTGAAAAGTTGATACTTACTCGTTCTCCTCAATTTAAAAAAGACTACGCATTGGCCCAAAAACAATGGGATATAGCAAAATTAGATGACATTATTTTGCGATTAGCCAATAGCGAAGACCTGAGTGGAGAATATAAAATTTATCCCTTGGGCGAAGGATTTTTGAAAGATTACTGGATTCTATATATTCAACGGGGCTGGGGTTTAATATATAAAAAAGATATTGCAAATGACGAACTTTTGCTTGCACGAACAGGAGACCCAGGAAAAATATCATAAAGGCCCCCCTTTTTCGCCTGCCCGCCATAGTCCCGAAGCCGTTTGTCGGAACGACGGCGGGTCATTCCTGCAAAGCTTGTCCTGAGCGCAGTCGAAGGGGCAGGAGTCCATTCCGCATTTCTACCTTCGGTTCGCTCATCTTAATCACTCCGCTTCGCTGCGTGGCACTGAAAGATGCTCATCGCGGCCTCTGGTAGAAATGCTGCAAGCAGGTAAATGTAGCACAGCCGCCCTCGGCTGTGATTCAAAAACGCAACCGACAACCAATCTACGATACGAGCAGCGCCACCGCTCAACGAAAAACCGGTTTTTCCCATTTTTTTCCTTGACTATTCCCCCCAAAACCGACGCCTTGCGTCATCCTGAGCGAAGTCGAAGGACCTAAAATTGAAATTTTTTCATTTTTTCCTTGATTTCCTATGTTAAACCTGTTAATTTATAGGACTTGAGAGTGTCCCCGTTAGAAAGGCCACATTTTTCCAACGGGGGTAAAGAGGAGCGACGGGAAAGAGGAGTGAGAGTGAGCATGTCTTTTTTATACCCCCATTTCCCCGCTTTGATGTCGCTCTGCGTCGTGCGTGATGCGTACCGCGATTTAAAACGCAGTACGTTTTTTTAAAAAGAGGAGGAGTTATGAGAAGGGTGATTTTGCTTTTGCCCGCAATATTGTTTTTTGTAAACTTCGCATTTGCCGTACCGCCCGGTAGCACCGCTCTGAACGACAGTATACATGATGTCGCTTTTACAATGAACGACGGTTCCGCACAGGTCGACTGCGACGTGTATCAATTTACTTCAGGTTATTATTCCGGCAAGTACCTTTATACTTATCAAATATCGAATATAAATACCGGTGTCGGTCTCACTTTCTTCTCTGTTAAAATTGCTAACGGCGCAAATGTAGTCGATTGGGGCTGGGACGCAGGCTTCGTGAATCCTACGGTGTGGTTACCGATTGTCGACGATTTGAGCTTACAAGTTCAGAGCGTGGAAGCTACGTTCACTAATCCAATTTACAACACCAATAGTTCCTCGCTTTTGTGGTTTGCCAGTGATTATGCTCCAATTTCTTCAGGCCAAGGTAATTTGTTTGGGACCGCAGCACACCTTCCTTATAATGCAACAGCAGATTTGCTTGCGCCGACTCCCGAACCCGCCTCAATTATACTGCTCGGCCTGGGCGCGTTTGTGTTGAGAAGGAAAAAGTGAAGACACGGCTGCGGTTGCGATGCTCGTCACGTTAAACGTTTGACGTAAGACGATGCGAGCCGCCCAACCGTAAAACGAATGACGTGTTTTTAAAAAGAGGAGAAGAGTTGATGAAGAAAAAGTTAATAGTCATCGCGGGTCTTTTTGTAATCACGTTTGTATCTCTGACGCAGGGAGCGAACGTCTTTATCGATGACGGTGCAAAGCACGTTATAAATGACGGCGCATATCAGAGTAACAACATTTTCCTAGATTTTAATATAGCCAACAATCCGGGCACACACTGCGAGCTAAACTCCGGCGGCAAAGTGGGAGGGCTTATGGCCGGTAACAACAGCACAATAGAAGTCTTGGACGGCGAGATCGGCTATAATCTACAAGCGCATGACAATAGCAACGTTGTCATCAGAGGTGGAACGGTCGGCTCTTATACTCATGCCCTCGGTAACGGTGTTCTCAGAATTTATGGAGGCATATTCAACGGCCCGGTTTGCTCGAATGACAACGGTATAGTTCATGTTGCAGGTGGAACTATAAATGATTATTTAGAAGCTTTCGACGGCACCATTTATCTTTACGGCAGTAATTTCAAGGTCGGCGACGTAAATTTGAAGTACGGCGATAATCTTAGAGATTATGGAACAGTGGGAAGCAACCCATATTGGTTTCTCGGAATAATAACCGGCACACTTCAGGATAATACTCCGTTGAATGCAGATTTTGGTATTCATACAGACACAGATGGCGCCATCATTATCGTCCCCGAACCCGCCTCAATTATACTGCTCGGCCTCGGCGCACTTGTGCTGAGAAAGAAACATTACTGAGACGAAACGGAATCGAGGTAAAGAAAATTAAATCTCGAATTCGTATTTCGAATATTTATCGAATACTCTTCGAATTCGTTTCGAATAGCAAATCTTATGCCAGTCCGTCAAACCAGTTTTTGGTTTTAAGCTTTTAGTTTTTAGTTCAACTAAACACTTAACACTAAGCACTCAAAACTGCGAGGTCGCTTCCGTGACGAACTTGCCCGCACTGAATTGGTTGAAGTGTAGAATCCATACCGAGTTTTTGTCAGCCTCGGCCTCTGCCATCACCGCCACCGGGACCATTGATTCCCCGCTGCTGCATTCGTGCCCGCATCGCCTCGCGAAACGCCGCCCTTTTTGCCCGCGTCAGCGGGTCAACAGATTCCATTCTCGCCCGCTGGTTCTCTGCTCCCCTTGCGAACTGACGACGCTGACGCCTCCGGCCATTCGGGTCATTGGCATCAGGCCTTCTTGCCCTGAATTCCCCGCGGCGGGCCTCAATCTCATCTATCATTTTGTCTAAATAAGCTACGCGTTTATCGTCAGGCTGGCTGAAATATTCGTTGACCCGGTATTCCATCATCTCGATGCGAGCGGCACGGCCGATGTCCCTTCGCATCTGCTCGTCAAGACTGTTGAAATCTTTGGAACGCAGGTACGCGCGTATCTGCTCCGGTGTCTGACCGGAAAAATCAATTTGTTTATTATTGTGCTGCCGGGTTTTCACAAACCATACCGACGACCATGCAGCGGCCGCGATAATCAAAGCACATAACGACAAGATTATTATTTTTTTTGTCTTCATTAATCCTGCTTCCTTAAATCACCGACGTGGCCGTCGGCATAGAGATAACTTTTGGAACCGGGTTTGCCTGCCGGGCCGTGAAACGGTTCGTAGTCGTACATCACCTGTATATTAATTTCGCTCTCGCCCCGGCGGGCCATCCAACTGGCACTGACCGGCCGGCCGCCGAGCGAGGCGTTATATTCATAACTCGACCCTTCCATCTCGAAATATGATTTGCCCTGGTCGGGATATTTTATACCCTGGTCTGCGGGACATTTGAAGATGCGGGGGTCTTTCAGATACATATTCAGGAATTTTGTAATCGGTGGTTTATTGTCGTAATGGGCGGAAGGCAGGTAGGTCGCGGGAGGCATCTTATTATCATTGTCGTCAAGGTACATTCGAAACGCCCAGCCTATCGAGCGCAGATTGGATTTGCAGGCCGTCCGCTTGGCAAGGCCTCTGGCAAGCGATGTTGCCGGCAGTGCTAATGCCATCAAAAACGCGATAATACTTATGACCACTAAAAGCTCTATCAGTGTGAACCCGGTCTGTTTGTAAATGCCTTTTTTCATTTATCCGTTCATTTGCGCATATTCTCTGCGCATTTTAATAAATTAGACGTACTTTCCTCCGCATTTATTGCAGTTTTTACACTTTTTTAACGCACGTCCCTATCATCTTATTTTATACAGACTTATGTTCGCTAAGCAAGTTGGCAAGACAGAGGAATTCTTCCGGACAAAGATTTTCCGGACGCTTCCGCGGGTCTATGCCGCATTGCTCGAAGAGTGTGTCCCAGTTGGTCTTAGCCAAATCGCCGGTGGCGAATTTGACTATGGCTTTGAGCATTTTTCTTCTGTGCTGCATAAAAAGCCCGACGAGCCTGCTGAATATTTCCATATCGCTGATTCGCTGCACTTTATTTTTACTGCGAACAAAACTTATCATCGCGGAATTTACCTGCGGCTGCGGCCAAAAAACGGATGGTTTCAGCGTTCGTAATAATTTCACATCGCCGGTAGCGTTGAGAAAAATGCTCAATGTACCGTAATCTTTGCCGCCGGGTTTTGCGGTCATTCGTTCGGCGACTTCCTTTTGCACGGTGGCATATATCGCGTCAACAGACAGCGGCGAATCCAATGGCGCCGTAATTAAATTCATTATCACACCGGAGGCTGCGTTGTAAGGCAGATTTGCCACGAGCAGGAATTTGCCCTTGTTTTCTCTGTGCGCCGATGCAATCGCATTGATAACAATATCGCTTAGATTATGCTTGTTTTCAAGTATGTCGGTGTTCAGGATTTGGACGTTGCCTTTTTCTTCGAGCTGCTGCGACGCTATTTGCGCAAGCGTCGGGTCGATTTCGACAGCTATTACTTTTCCGCACCTTTCCGCAAGCGCCTGCGTCAATGAACCCGTGCCGCAACCGACTTCGAGGACAACATCATTTTCAGTAACATCAGCGGATTCAACAAGTTTGGTTATAAGATTTAAATCGATGAGAAAATGCTGCCCGAGGCGCTTGTTGGGCCTGACGCCGGCGGTTTCGAGCAAATACTGAATGTCGTGTTTGGTTTGCAAGGCGGGAATCGCCTAAATTCTTAATTCTAATTTTTTCTTTGTTGCGGCCATGTGGATTGCGGTTGTTATGGCGGCTTTCATACTGCCTGCGCTTGCCTGATTTTTACCGGCGATATCGAACGCTGTGCCGTGCGCGGGCGATGTTCTGATAATCGGTATGCCAATGGTGACATTGACGGCGGAATCGAAGGCAAGCAGTTTGACCGGAATCATTCCCTGGTCGTGGTACATCGCGACAACGCCGTCGAATTCACCGTTGACCGCCCGCAGGAAAAGCGTATCGGCCGGGTAGGGGCCGGAACAATTTATGCCCTGCTCCTGAGCGAGGGTTATCGCGGGCGTTATTATTCGTTGCTCTTCGTCACCGAACTGGCCGTTCTCACCGGCGTGAGGATTTAATGCGGCTACACCGATGTGAGGATTTGGAATATCGAAGTATTCTTTTAAAGCGGTATTTAACAAATCGATTGGTTCGAAAACGCAGCCGATTTTGAATTTGTGACGCACCTCGAAAAGGGCTTCGTGGATTGTCGCAAGAGCAATTTTTAAAGGCCCAGCGACAAACATCATTACCTTTCGGATGGATTTGCAGCGGTCGGCCAACATTTCGGTATGGCCCGGCCAATTCACACCGGCGAGTTTCCAGCTTGTTTTGCTTATGGGAGCTGTTACGACAGCGTCGATGATGCTTTCTTTCGCGGCTTCGATTGCATCGAGGCAGAATCTGACAGACGCTTCACCACCGGCCTTGCTCGGACCCTTTATCCACGGCGGAACGGAGTATTCATCGTAATCGGCAACGACAACTTTATAAGGATAATCACGGCTGATTTTTTCGTGCTGGTGCCTGCCCCAGTACGGTTCGATTTCCGCGCGGTCGGCAGCATAACGGAGCTGCTCATCGAGACCGAAAATGATAAATTTAGCGGCCTTTCTTATTTCCGGTTCAGCCAGCGCCTTTACGATAACTTCCGGCCCGATGCCGGCGGGGTCGCCCATCGTTATTCCGATTACAGGCTGATTGTTTATCGAACCATTTAACATAAAAATAAATGATTGTTAGAAGCCCATTTCTTTCAGTTTTTCCATAGTTAAGCCGGATTGAGGCAGAATTTTCGCAAGCTGGCTTTTTATTGTTTTTACGATTATGTCGGTTTCGATGTTTACGGCATCGCCGGGTTTTGCGGAGCCGAGGGTAGTTCTCTTTAGAGTTTCCGGTATTATGGCAACGGTAAAGTTTTCCTTATCCATTTGTGCGACAGTGAGAGAAATTCCATCGACGGCGACGGAGCCTTTGACGACCATTTGGCTTAGCAGTTCCGGTGCGGCATTAAATTTTACGTCGGCGAACTGGTTGTGTTTTTCGATGGATTTGATTGTCGCCGTACCATCCACATGGCCTAGGACAAAATGACCTCCGAAACGGTCGGACGGCCCCATAGATAATTCGATATTTACCTTATCGCCGGCTTTTAGCTTGCCGAGGGTCGATCTTTCGAGCGTTTCGCCGCTGACATCGAATGTTGCCAGATTGCCTGATAATTTGGATACGGTCAGGCATACACCGGAAATGGCGATACTATCACCGGTTTTAGTTTCCGCCGCGATGGGGCCTAAATCTATGAACAGATTCATCGCGTCGCCGGTTTTTGAGGCCGACTTTACCGTGCAAACTGTTTGTATCAGGCCAGTAAACATATCCTTATATAGCTCATTAAATCGTCTTTATGCTAAGGTTTTGCCGGTCAAAAGTCAAAATAATTGGCAATTGGTAGTTGATAAAACCGGCTTTGACACTAAAATCGGTTTTCAAAGGGAAAAAATTCTTAAGAGAACTTATGGAGGAAATTTAGATGACTTCGACTGCGTCAATTGCGGACTTGCCGGTGATTGCGGTGACGGCGGAGTGTTTGCCTGAGGCGTGGGAAAAGGCGGTTCTGGCGGTATGGGACAAGGGGCTGGATATAAAGACGCAGTACGATAAGCCGGCAGACCCGCCCAGCAAGGACGCTACGGTTATGGTTACGGTAGCTAATCCTTTTGCTGAGCCGCGGATTCACAAAAATTTTCCGGGCGGGCCTGCGGAGCTTGAGGCGTATCGGCAGGAAGTCATCGATGGAATTCACGACCACTGGATTGACCCGGCGGCAGGCAAATGGACTTATACGTATCACGAGAGGCTGTTCGTGTATTGTCCGGTGGAAGATATACGAAATGCCAAATCGCCGAAGCCTTTTAAGAAAGTTGACCAGATACAGTATATCATTGACGCGCTTTCACAGGTCAATCATACACGGCGGGCGCAGGCTATAACGTGGATGCCGACGGCAGACCCGCAGACGGACGACCCACCTTGCCTGCAAAGAATATGGTGCAGACTGGTGGAAGATAAAGATGGGCAGATGTCGCTTAATATGAATACACACTGGCGAAGCAGGGATCTTTATAAGGCGTGGTTTATGAACGTCTATGCACTGACGGACCTGCAAAAGACAATTGCGAAAAAGATTTCAAAAAAAATCGGCAAACCTGTCGCCGTCGGAAGATACGTTGATATCAGCGATTCGCTGCACATTTACGGCAGTTATTTCAATGAGGCGGCGAAGGAAGTCGAGAAGATGCGCAAAAGTTCATTTACCGAGCGGGCGTGGGAAAGTACGCACCCCGCGTTTGAGATGATGACGCTCGAAGCGAGAGAAAAACTGTCACAGGATCCGGACTGGTACGCAAAAGCAAGAGGTTGAAAATGGTTTTGCACGTCAATGGTGAGATTATAGAGGATTCTCTTGTTTACAAGGAAGCTGAGCTTTTGCGGCCCAGTTACGAGCGGGCGTTTGCCGATATGGAGCCGAGACTTCGCGAGGCGCAGCTTATCGAGTGGTCGAAGGAAAATGTAATCGAGCGTGCGCTTGTTCGTCAGTATGCTAAAACCTACGGGCCGCCTATTTCCAAAGATGAAATGGAAAAGACACTTGAGGAAATGGGGCATAGAGCTGGCGGCAGGGAGAACCTGGCCAAACAATTCGGCGCTTCGGACGATAACAAACTGATGGAAAGTATCGAGCTGCAGATGCGGACTGACAGACTTATGAGGGACATCTGCAAGGATGTTACAGAGCCCTCTAATGAGCAAATTCAGAAATATTACGAAGAAAACAAGGAGCAGTTTAAGATGCCCGAATCTATCCGCGTTGCGCATATTGTAAAGCATATAAACTGGCGCACTGATGAAGCAACAGCTTTGGAAATACTGAAGAAAGCGCAGGCTGAATTAAAAGCAGGCGCTGTATTTGAAAATCTCGCTGTGAAATACTCCGACTGTCCCGATAATGGAGGCGACCTCGGTTACATCAGCAGGGGACAAATGGTTGAGGAGTTCGACGACGTTGTCTTCAATTTGGGAACAGGGCAAATAAGCGATATTTTTCGTACGCGTTTCGGTTTTCACATCGCGAAGGTTTATGATAGAAAGGCGCTGGCCTATCGCGGTCCGGAAGAAGTGAAAGACTACATTACAAACGAGCTTAAAAAGCATATGCAGACCGATGCCATCAACGCCTTTATAGACAAATTAAAAGCAAAAGCTGAAATCAAGGAAGCATAGCACTGCGGCAAGCCGGAAATTATCGGGCTGTGGTAAAAAGTTTAATTAAAATCAGGGGGTAATTTGTCTACTTACTTTTTCTATATTATACTATATCAAGGGGTTGGGCAGAATAAAGAATAAGCTGAGCCGTTTTTTCTCCTCCTCTTCACGGCCACTTATGATTGAAAGAAAAAATGTCCAACCTAACGTACTGATCCTGCCTTGGGGGGGTAATGATACAGGCTCTCGGGGCAGGAAGGTCAAGAACATCCTCGCCGACTGGGTTGAGGGTTTTTGATAGAGCTTTATGGGGGGGCCGTATAAGTTTCTTTCCGAGTGGGGCTCCTGTGCCACAATCGCAGGAGCCTTTTTTATTTTTTAAAAAGCAAATTAAATTCGCACCCTTTTCCTTAGCCTTTGCCGCATCACTAATTGCAAACGGAGGCAAAAAGATTTAACAGGCATTCGGTGAACTAAATTTCACTGCAAAGCAGAATTTTTTT
>Ga0214473_10000277_pt1 | contig 72019 bp, 51 predicted proteins | sample RVTome_7_FD_203509 | JGI IMG/M metagenome (GOLD analysis project Ga0214473, IMG submission 203509) | Soil microbial communities from uranium-contaminated site in the Upper Colorado River Basin, Wyoming, United States - RVT98D197 | ecosystem: Environmental > Terrestrial > Soil > Contaminated >...
CAAGCCTTGCATTGGCCGAGACTTACGCAAATGTGGCCGACTAACAGCATTTTCATCCTCTTCTGGTGGGCCGAAGGCCCATGAAGGGCTGCGCTTGACGATGCCACCCAAAACTCAAGAACTCGGGACGTTGCCAATCATTTTGGGAGGCGGCAATGATTCCGGCCCGTCCAGGAGATCGAGAGAATGGATTCTCAGCATCGAAATCCCTCCGTGCCAGCGTGATCGTCGCCCTGGTCTGCCTGGCGGCGATCAGCCGAGCGACCGGCTCGTCCGACGGAAGCTGGCCCATGCTGGGACACGACTGCGCAAGATCGGGGGCGACGGCCACGGAGATCCGCCCGCCGTTCGCGCGCAAATGGTACAGGCTGTTTGCGGATGAGGGCCTGATGGCCGGCGTGCAGCCTGTGATCGCCGACGGCGAGGTCTTCATCGGCACGATGCGGGGGACGCTCCATGCTATCGACAGCGAGACGGGCAAGGATGTATGGACGTACTCAGCAGGCGGGGCGATCCTGCATGCGTGTGCCGTCGGCGAGGGCAAAGTGGTCTTCGGTTGTGCAGATGGGAAGGTTTGTGCCCTGAATGTCAGTGACGGCAAGTTGGCCTGGTCCGTGCAGACCGGCCAGGCGGTCTGGAACGCGCCGCTCATCCACCAGGGTACCACCCTGGCCGGCGGCCGCGATGGAAGTCTCTGTGCAATCGACCTCGGCACCGGAACCATCAAGTGGAAGGCCGCAACCGGCGGACCGCTGCTCTCAAGTCCAGCCCTCGATGCCGCCAGAGGGCGAGTGTACATCGCCAGCGAAGATATGCGTGTGTACGCGTTCGATCTCAGCAATGGCAAGCAGGCGTGGCAGAGCCCAAAACTGCCCGGCGTCAGCTTCCGGGGATATCATCCGGTCGTCGCGCCTGACGGCTCGGTCATGGTCACTACGTCGCCCGCCATCAACCTGGATTCGTTCGAGCCGATCCTGATGGGCATGGTCAAGGAAATCTTCGGCGACTTCGCCAGTTGGCGGCACAAGAAAGAGGAGAACGACCGCCTGCGTGAGGCGAACTTCAAGAAGATGGCGGAGCCGAGCACTTACGAGGCCCAGTTGACCTACATCCGCAAGCGTCTCACCGACGAGCCGGTCTATCAGACGTTCTTCGTTCTCGACCCGAACACCGGCCGGCAGAAGTTCGTGACCCCGATTGTCTACGCCGAGAGCATGAACGGCACTGGGGCGCCACCCGTGGTGACTGCGAATGGGAAAGTCATCGTGAAATTTCAGGCCCTGCTTCGAAGCCGGTACGAGCACTACTCGCCGTTCCTCAACGTGGGCTACCTCGACACGGCCACGGGGCATATCACTCCGATCATGGACCAGTCGCGGACCTATGGCTGGCACGACAGCCTTCTTCTCGTTCACGATGAGCAATGCCAGCTCTCCGTCGCGGGCCGCGTGCTGATCAATACTCACCAGGACAACGTCAACGCGATGGACCTCGACACGCTACAGGGCTACGGCCAGCCCTTCTGCCGGAATATCCATGAGCCCAAGACGGGCGAGGCCATCGGCATCTGGGCGATGGTTCTTCGCGGACAGCCCCTGCCCGCCGGCAAGGAATGGCTCGCCCGCGGCACGGCGGTGTACGGAGGCGGCTCCGTCATTGACACCGCCGTCTCCATTGCCGGCGACAGCTTCTACTACATCCCCACTCACGAGATGAATGCAGGCGTTGCGGTCATCGCGTACAAAATGGCGCCAGGCGGCGATGCAGGCAAGGAATCCGATCCGTCCTCCGCGAAGCTGACAGATGAGGAATGGGAAAAAGTCCGGAAGCTGCGCTGGGACCGGGACACCCTACGGTTTCAAAGGCTCAACCACGTCCTCGACGCCCTGCCTGGCAAGATTGACGGCACGACCCAGAGCCCCCTCACCGAGCAGGCCCAGGCTCGCGTCGATCAGATCACGGATAGCGAGCTGGACCGCTTCATCTGGGAAGTCCCCACCGTGACACTCTCAGAGGGTGACAAGCTGAGGGCGCAATTGGCGTCAGAAGTCAAAGAGCTGATCTCTCAGCAATGGCAGCCGCTCATCTTCCCGCCCGGCAAGCACCCTACGGAAGCATATCGAATCTTCGCCGATCCGACGGAGACCCTGTTCACGCTGGCCCGTGCGTACAACTACCTCGATGCGGACCTCCGAAAGAACGTCAGACAGTACGTCGAGCAATTGAGTGGTTCAGGCGGTCCGCTGGAAGGTCCCGTGGGCAAGCGTGCCGTTGATCATTCCGCCGGCGCGGTTCGCTCGTTCTACGATATCGCTCCCGACAAGCTGTTCCGCCTGGCGGATGACATCACTCGCAGTGACGTGGCTCGCCTCTACGCGCTATGGCTGTGGGCCCACGTGACGGGCGACTGGCAGCGAATCGAGGGCAACTGGGGTCAACTGAAGCCACTGGTGGACCAGCCGCCGGGCAAAATGGAGGAGGATTGCCGCAACGGCTACGTGGCCGGACTGATCGCGTATTGCAGGATCGCCGATCACATGAAGGACAAGCAGGCTCTCGAAAAAGGATTGGCTGTCACGCGCAAGGCCCTTCGCGAGCGACTGACATATGAGTTCGCCCATACTGAAGGAGGGCTCATCCTGCAAGTACCGGTCTCGCGGAGCATCTTCGCCCGCTGGCGGCATTTGACACCCGAGGTCGGCCGCCTGCTGGCCCAGTATGCCGGCCCGACGCACAAGCACCTCATGGATGTGTATGTGGATTACCACCGGCCGACCTGGTACCTGGCTTGGGGTGTCGAGACGATGTGGCGCAACGAGTCGCCCTTCGCGTTCCCGACCATGCCTGCCGAGATCTTCGCGGCACGAGCCTGGGTTCTGAATGAGCCGGCCGAGACGTTGACGCATTTCCGCGATGTCCCCTGGTGCAAAGCCGACCTCTTCTACATCCAGAAGCTGGCCTGGTGTCTCGATGCCCACGGCCAGACCACCCGGCCCGGTGAAGAACACTGATCATACCAAGCCGGCGGTGTCGTCGGGGATCCAGGCTTCGGAGCCATTGGATAGGACGATGTGGAGCCAGCCGGGACGCTGCTCGACGAGTTGGAACTCGGTGCCGGCGTGCAGCGGGTCCTTGAAGCTGGGCGGATAATTCGGGCCGTCGCCCTGGCGAGCCACAACTTCGCCGGCCGTAATGACGCCGTAGCGAGTATTCGCCTGGCGGTTTGTCTCAATGACAACCGAGGCGAGAAAACAGAGCAGGAACACGCCCGAGAGCACCGCGGTGGCGAGAGTGACAGGACCCCGGCCGAACCATACGATCAGCGTCAGGCTCACGCACAGGACCGCAAAGAACGCACACGCAGCGACCAGTTCCTTGTAGCGTGTCGCCGCGTTCACGTCGCCTGTGGACTGGGCAATGATCTGATAGCAGTCGTCGGCGGTCAGGGAGGCGGCGATCCTGCCGAAGCGATCCCCGATGTATCCTTTCATCGCTGCCGCCAGCACTTCATGTCCTTCCTTCGGATCAGCCGATCCCATATTCTTCAACTGCCGCACCGCCGTGCTGCGAGCCTGTCGCCGTCGTTTGCGGGCGAGCAGCTCGGGGCTGGTCCGTCCGGCAAGCCTGATGACCAAACTGGCAATCAAGCCCGCCAACGGAATCGACCAGAGCGCTACGTAGCCGGGACTGACAACGGCCGCCAGCGGCGAGATATTCTGATTGGCCAAAACCTCCGGCCCGTAGTAGTTCGCCGAAATACCCTTTCGAATCGCCTCCACCTCCCGATTGACCGGCGAGGAGCCGGTCCCCTGCACATCGGCATTCGTCAGCACCTTCGTCGGCGAGACCTCCAGCTTGATCGGGTCCGTCTTGGCCACCACATACAGGCCCTTCTGGGGATCGAAACACACCAGTGGAATTGGCGGGATTTGAGCGACACGGTCGTTGTTGGCCCGGATCGTCTGCGTAAAGACCTTGGAGCTATTCTCGATAACGGGGGACGCTCTCTCGGCCGGGATCCTGAAATTGTCCGCCAGTTCCGCAATTTGGTCAAGCTGCGGCCACTGCACGGGCTTGAGATATGGATTGCCGCCGATACGCATGGTCAGCGTGATCGGGTCGCCGACGCTGACTGTCGTCGGAGCGGCCGACGCGGAGATCGTGTACTGCCCGACCAGGCCGTAGAATTGGGGCGGCTTGCCCGCCTCCGGCAGCGGCAACACCTCCAGCTCCACCGGATCGGATTGCACGGACACGCGGTTGTATTTGATCTGGTAGGGATTGAAGAAATCGCCCGTCCGCACGCGGCCTGCCGCCATATTCGTCGAGACGGCGACGGGGTCGAGCCGGATGGGACCGGCACGCTTCGGGATGAGGACCTTGCTGAATGAAATGATCTGGGCCTCCATGCCCTTGATAAGCTGACGCTCCCCCGTGATAGTCACCGGGACGCCATGAATGGCGACCCGCTGTGCAGCCTGAGCAGCGGCAGGCTCGGACAGATCCTCAATGTAAAAATCGTCCGACTCGAAGACCGGCACATCGAACACGCCGCCTTCCACGCGGGTCGTAATGATCCATTTGACCGTCATCACGATGGGCTGGCCGACATAGCATCGCGTCTCCGAGACCGTGAATTCCATGGAGATGCGGTCGGTCGTCCCCGGCTGCGAAACCGTCACCTCCACCGGATTGGTCGTGTAGGTCTGCCCGTCCACAGTCACGGCCACAGCGGGCAGGCTCATCTTCCCGGCTTTGCCTGCCGTGATCGCGTAATTCTCCAAATAGCTGATTGTCGTGCGGCCGTTCACCGTCTGCACCGAATTCTCGTTGCCCGCCTGTCGTGGGTTGAACTGCGCAAGCGGGGAGATATCGATCTTGCTCGGCCTCCTGTTCCCGCACTTTGTCGGTCACGTCCACCTTGCGTTCATCGGACCGGGTCTTCTCGATGAACTCCTTCACCAGGTCGAACGTCTGCTGAATCTGCTCCGTCGTCGGCTCGCGTTTGGAGTTGGGGTCGTTGACGTCGTGGAACTCAAATGTGAACGCCGGGATTTCGTACTTGCCTGACAGGAAGGACTCCAGCCGATACTGGTACGTGGTCACGACATTGTTCTTGTCAGCCAGCTTGTTGCCGAGATTGTCCCAGTCCACAATGCCGAAGTTCTCGAGCACCTTGTCCACCTTGGGCATCTGCAGCTCGTAGCCCTGCTGCACGCTCGCTTCAAGCTGCAGCAGGACCGTGTCGGCGATACTCATCTTCGTCTTGTCCAGCCGGACATGGACCGAGGCAGGCCCCCGCTCATAAATCTTATCGACTTCGAACGCGGCCTTGCCCGCCCGGTCTTTCGAATCCTTTGCACAGCCCGCGCACATGAGCATCAGACTCGCGCCGGCGAGCAGATACATCTGGAGCCATCTTCTTATCATCACGTTCGGTTCAATCATGGCTTCGGCTGTACGCTGTTCGGGTCCTTCTGCTCGACGGGCGCCAGGGCCGAGGTATGGATGATCACGCCGTGCTTGTCCATCATCTCCCGAATGTACTCGCGCTGCACGTCCTCGCGCTTCTGCCGCAATAACTGCATCGTCACCTGCTGGCGGACCTCATCGAAGCTCATCTGTCGCTGCGGATGCTTCTCCTCAACCTTGATCACCTCCCAGCCCTTGTCGGTCTTGAAAGGCTTCTCGAGGACAGCCGGCGCATTGGCGGCGAAGATCGCCTCGTTGATCTCGTTCGAGTCGCCAATGCCGGCGACGGAGGAACCCTTGACGACATCGCCCTGGGTCAGGCCGCCATTGGCCTTGGTGGCCTCATCCTCGGACGACTGTTTCGCCAGTTCCGCGAAATCCTCACCCTGCTTGATTCCGTTCAGCAGTGCGTTGGCCCGTTCTTCATCGCTCACGCGGATATGGCGGATCTTCGCACGTTCAGGCTCGACGTACTGGTTCTTGTTGGCCGTGTAATACGTCTGCACGTCCGTGTCCGTAATATGGATGCGCGAGGCAAGCTGCTCATTCATCAATTGCCGGCTCAACGCCCCCCGCGTCAGCTCGCGCATGAGCCGTTTCACTTCGGGCTTGTCGCTCAGCTCCTCTTGCAACGCCTGGCGATACAGGATTTCCTGGGCCAGCCAGCCCTGCAGAAATTCCTGCCTTGCCTGCGGACTGCGGGACCGCTCCAGCGCCCGTTTCTTCTGCTCGTTGAACTGCTCTGGCGTCACGAGTGCCTTCATTGCCGCCAACTGGTTCTCGATGCTCTCTTCGATCAGGGCATCCAACTGCGCTTCCGTGATCTTCTCCGCGCCGATTTCCGCGATGACTTTGCCGCCGGCGGACTGCGATGGATTGAGACTGGTGCGATCCATCAGCTCATAGCGCAGGGTGGAGAACTCGCCCAGATTCTCGAAGCATTCTTGCACGTGAGCGTTGATCTGCGGGCCAAGCTCGCTGACCTTGGCGGCGGCCTCGCTGCGGTAGAACTGCTCGATGGCCTGCCCGTAGAGGCCGGCTTTCTCCAGCAGGGCGCCGATCTGGAAATGAATCCGCGCACGTTCGGGGCCGGCAAGTCCGGCGGTCGCCAGATAGTCCTGCCAGGCGGCAGCCGCCTGCTCATACAGGTTTCGCTGCGCCAGCTTCGACGCAAGGTCCTTGACTTGCTCTGCGGACAATCCCTGAGCCATTGCACGAGACCCGCTCCGTCTTGAAGACAGTGTGACGACCAAGTTCACGGCTGTCAGAATTACCAGGGCCGCGAGCAGCAGCACGGTGAATGCGCCCCCGACTAAGCCTTGCGACTTCCTTTGTGGAAGTGAGAAATCCAGCTTTTCTGCCATCGTTTTCTGTCACCTCACCTGTTTACTATCAACGTCGTCGATGCCGCATATGGAAGAACTGAATCAGATCGTTCATGTAGGGCTTATCCGTCGTGATCGGGATGAAATCCACATTGCTGGACCGGAACATGCTCTTGAGATCCTCGAACCGACGCGAGCTGCGGTCGTCATACTGGCAGCGAAACCGGCGGCTGGAAGTATCGATGAGCATGATCTCGCCCGTCTCGGCGTCCTGCACCTCGATCAGCCCGACCGAGGGCATGGCGATCTCCACGCGGTCGCGGACCGGCACGGCAACCACGTCGTGACGCTTGTTCAGCAGGCTCAGCGGCTTCTTGAATCCCGTCTCGATGAAGTCGGAAACCACGAACACCGTCGCACGCTTACGCATCACCTTCGCGAGGTAGTCCAGAGCCAGGGGGATATTCGTCTTACGCTTGGGCATCTTGAAGGCAAGCAGCTCGCGGATCAGCCGCAGGACGTGCCAGCTGCCCTTCTTCGGCGGAATGAACAGCTCGATCCGGTCCGTGAAGATCAGCAGGCCGACCTTGTCGTTGTTCTTGGCCGCCGCGAACGCCAGGACCGCGCAGAACTCCGCGGCCAGCTCGTTCTTCATCTTGTTGACCGTCCCGAACTCGCCCGAGGCGCTGAGGTCCACGGCGAACAGCACGGTCAGCTCGCGCTCCTCGACGAACCGCTTGATGAAGGGCTTGCCCGTGCGGGCGGTGACGTTCCAGTCGATGGCCCGGATGTCGTCGCCGGCGGTGTACTCGCGGACCTCGTCGAATTGCATCCCTCGGCCCTTGAAGACGCTCTCGTACTGGCCCGCGAAGCTGGCGTTGACCATGCGGGAGGTGTAAATCTGAATCTGCCGTATTCGCTTGATCAGGTCTTGTGGAATCATAGAGGAATCGGTGGGGCAAGCCCCACCCTACCACTTCCTACGGCACTTCGATATTGTCGAAGATCGTTTTGATGATATCTTCGCTGGTCTTGTCTTCGGCCTCGGCCTCGTAGCTGACGATCACGCGATGCCGCAGCACATCGGGCCCGATGCTCTTGACATCCTGCGGCGTGACATAGCCTCGCTGCTGAACGAAGGCGTGGGCCTTGGCCGCCACGGCCAAGTAGATCGTCGCCCGCGGCGAGGCCCCGTAGCTGATGAAGTTGCCCAGCTTCAAGCCGTACTTTCCCGGGTCCCGCGTGGCACAGACGATGTCCACGATGTAGTCCTTGACCTTTTCATCGATGTAGATTTCGTCCACGATGGCCCGCACCTCGGCGATGTCCTTCGGCCGAATCACCGGCTTGATGTCGAATTTCCGCTCCGTCACCGCCATGCGGTCGAGTATCTGCCGCTCCTGCTCCTTGTTGGGGTAATCGATCTTCAGCTTGAGCATGAACCGGTCGAGCTGGGCCTCGGGCAGCGGATAGGTCCCCTCTTGCTCGATTGGGTTCTGCGTCGCCAAGACCAGGAAGGGAGTCGGCATGGGGAACGTCTGCTCGCCGATAGAGACCTGGCGTTCCTGCATTGCTTCGAGCAATGCGCTTTGCACCTTGGCCGGGGCGCGGTTGATTTCATCGGCGAGGATGATGTTGGCGAAAATGGGGCCTTTGCGGGTGATGAACTGGCCGTCGGATTGGCGGTAAATCCGCGTGCCGATGAGGTCGGCGGGGAGCAGGTCCGGCGTGAATTGGATCCTGCGGAACTCCGCGTCTATCGCCCGGGACAGAGTCGTCACGGCCAACGTCTTGGCCAGGCCAGGGACGCCCTCCAACAGAATATGCCCATTCGCCAACAAGCCAATGAGCATTCGCTCCTACATGTACCGCTGACCCACAATGACTTTGTCGAGCTCGGCGAACAAGGTCCGGATGAATTCGCTCTTCTGCTGGACCAGGTTGCCGATCTGCTTGACATCTGCTGCCATAAAGACTTTCCCAAAAGTAGCATGGGCGTCTCGCCCATGAATTCCCAATCACGGGCAAGATGCCCGTGCTACGTTAGACCGCGACCCCGTAGATTCCTCAAACCCTACCCAGTCGGACGGACTGGTCTTTATGCACGTCGCACGCGACGCGTGCACAAAACTACGCCGCAAGCCGCTGAGAGGTTCTCTTGTACAGGGAGAAAGCTTCGGTTTCAAGACCTGAGTTGAACGGTGCTACATGGGACACATAGGACCTATCGGACCGATGGCTTGAGCCGGCTGACAGCTTGGTGGGCCAGACGGGTGGGCTCGGCGATGCGGTATCTCGTGGTACAGGCAAGAGTTACGCGAATTGCGTCCTCCAGCGTGCACTTGTGGCCGATGGACACGAAGACCGGCTTGACCCGGCTCCGCATCCGGACAACCGCCCCGATCACCTCCCGGCCGTCATACAGCAAGCTGTAAGCCCCCTTCTCTGGGCCGGGCTCGTCATACGTGCCGATCAGACGGCTCTTGGCACAGCCGATGGTGGGCCTATCGAGGAACAAACCCAGGTGCGAAGCCAACCCAAGCCGGCGGGGATGCGCCACCCCCTGCCCATCGATCATGAACAGGTCCGGCTGCCGACGGAGTTTCTCCACCGCCTCCAGACACACGGGAGCCTCCCGAAAGGACAACAGGCCCGGGATATAGGGGAATCTCGTCTCCTGCTCCGCTGTGACCGTCTCAACGTGCTCAAACTCAAAGCCCTTCGACGATCCGGATGCACTGACGCGCGAGCCCACAACCTTCAGCACAACCGCCGCCGCGAAGATCCGCTTCCCGTCCTTGCTGAACGCACAATCCAGCCCGGCAACGAGCCGAGGCTCCTGCTTCAGTGGCACAAATTGCACCTTGCCGGCAAGCTCCACCTGCACCTGCCGGGCCTCGGCACATGAGAGATTCCATCCATGCAGGTTAGACATTGAAGGTCAAGCGACTCGAAGACGCAGGGTCTTGCCAATAGCTTGCGTAAACTTCTCCAGAGTGCTGAGCTTGATATCCTCGGCATGATTCTCAATCCGGCTGATGGCGGATTTCCTCGTGTTCATCCTGCGAGCCAGCTCTTCCTGAGTCAGACCAGCCTCCTCACGAGCCTGCCGCAAAAGCCCGCCCAGCTTGAATTGCTCATAGCCGATCTCAAAACCCTCTGCGAACTCGCGATCTCGTTTCTTTCTCTTGGCGATGTATTCCTGAAGATCACTCATGCTTCTTTCTCCTGAAGTAATCTTTCCTGCGTTCTTGAGCCAGTGATATCCCCTGCTGGGGGGTCTTCTGACTCTTCTTCTGAAAGCCGTGAGTCAGCACGACGATGTGTCGGCCATCGAAGAAACCCAACAATCTGAACGTGTCGTGGCCAGAGTCTATTCTTGCCTCCCAAATGTCGTCGGTGCCCGCAAGCTTCTTGAAGTACCTGGCTGGAATGGATTCCAACTCCTCGACCAGTCTGAGGACCCAAGCTACTTTTTGTGCCTGCTTGCCATCCAAAGAATCAAGGAACTCTTCCACTGGACAGTGGCCAGCCTCAGTTCTGTAAAACTTGACTTCCCGATTCATACAGCCATGTTAACATGGAGGTGAACTTGCGTCAAGGATACATGTATTCTTCGGCCCACCTTATTCCTGCCCTGACTGAATCCTGCGACGTATCTCTTCGTTCGAAATGGTTCGTCCGCTTCGCGAATCCCGTAACCCCCTCTCGACCATCCTTGCGAATGCCAGCTCTCGAAGGATTTCATCGTATGAACTGTCATCCGGTTGCTGCTGGATGATCTCGGTCATCTCTTCCGTGGCATTTGCCATGTAGTAACTCCAAGCATTTCGCCACAAGGGCTATCCCACATTTGAGATTCGTTCAAACAACGCCTGGTAGTCTGTCCCTGCCACAGCATCAAGCGGAACACCAAAGATCCTCAGGCAATCTCCTTCTTCAGATCGATGCCAAATTCGTGCGAGAGGTACGCGACCGTGGTTGGTTGCCCATCCAATGATGCGCGTACCCAAGTGGTCGTGTAAATCCCATCTGCACGACGCGCAGGCTTGGCCTCCGCACGAGACACTGTCTCGAGCCAGTCGACGAGGCAGACATACTCCGACAAATCAGGGTTATCTGCGTTTGTGCCCAGGCCTCGGGACCGCAGTGCGCAGTCAAGGAGTGGAGAACCTCCGACCGAGACTTGGCGAATCATCTGCGCGTAGGTGTTGATCCTCCCGATTCCAACGTAACCGTGCCCCTTGAGGTAAGCGGCAATAATATCGCCGGGACGGAAACCAAGCATAGCGTCTCGCCATCTGATTCCACCTCCGCCAGAAATGAACCCAAGCTCGACATAGTCTTCCCATATACGTATACGGTTACCGTCGACGTCTTCGCCAACATTATAGTAGAAAAGCCCGTTGCGGAAGTCAAAGCCGGACAGTTCCTGATGAAGGGTGTTGTGTGGACGAAACCGCGAGGAGAAATACCCAGACGCAATGTTGGTGGTATGCGTGCCCAACTTCCAGATAAGGGTTGTCTCAATCAGAAAAGCTTCTTCCTCAGTCAGATTAGCAGCAATCACACGGATGGTCGGGCTGAGACCCACCCTTCTGATCTCTCGAATTCGTTTGGTCTTCCCGGAATCATCCTCAGCAAATAGGTGGACATCCTTCCTTGACCCTTTCCCCTTGCCGTAATAGAACTCCTCGAGGTTCCTCGGATCGATATATACATATACGTAGTACTCTCTTGTATCTGACATATCTTACCCACCACAATTGTATTGTCGAGTGCGACCCCTTCCAGAAGAGTCCATGTTATTTAACCCTCGCTTTCGACGCCGATGCTCATAAACTCGATGCGGCTATTGTCCGGCGCGACCGCACATGGCACCTGTCAATCAGAACTCAATGAATTCCTCGGGATAGTGGCTCAGGTCGAGGCGTTCTTCGTCGGGGACGGGGCGGATGCCCCATTGCTGCATGGCCAGGGCGCCGAACAGGATCTCGATGGGTCGACCATCTTCGTCCTTGCCGATCTCGTTGACAACCATCGCATGGGTCGAGATCGGGTGGCCTTCGATTTCCGCCTGGAGAAGGGCCGTTCTGGTCGTTTCCTTGACGCTGCCTCCGAGTGCCGTGCGGATTGGTCGAGGGGTCTCGGAGGTGATGAGTACGTCCGCAACCGCGGGAATGATGTACGTATTGCGGGCCCCCGTGTCGAACATCGTCCAACACTGCTTTCCATCGACAGTGATCAATTCCCGTACTCTTCCCATAGCGTTCCTCCTTTGGCCTCTGAGCTTACTACGTTTATGTTACCCTCCTCCCCGTTAGAAAGCAACTTCGGGGCTGATTTTCGGACGAATTTCATGCACCGGCGATTTGCCCTTTCCTGGGAATTTGCTATGCTACATGGTTTGTGCCGCCGTGGAAAAAGCGGGTGCACAAGCGGAGGTGAGAATCGTATAGGTGTGGGAAACGAGGTTGGGGCTTCTTGATTCATTGGGACTATGGTTGGACATACAGAGAAAGTCATCAGGATTAGCGGTGCCGCCGAGCACAACCTGAAGAATATCAGTCTGGACATCCCGCGCGACAAGCTCGTGGTCATTACCGGCATCAGCGGGTCGGGCAAGAGTTCCCTCGCGTTCGATACGATCTATGCCGAGGGCCGGCGCAAGTACGTCGAATCGCTCAGCGCGTACGCACGGCAGTTCCTGGAGCAGATGCAGAAGCCTGCGGTCAACGATATCTCAGGCCTGCCGCCGACGATCGCCATCGAGCAACGAAGCGCGAGCAGTAACCCTCGCTCGACGGTGGCGACGACGACGGAAATCTACGATTACTTCCGGCTGCTGTTTGCCCGGGTGGGCCAGCCGCACTGCTGGGTCTGCGGCCGGGAAATCACCAGCCAGCACTCCTCCCAGATCGTCGAATCGATCCTCGCCCGGCCGGAGGGAACCAAGATTCAAGTCTGCGCCCCCCTGATCCGAGGCAAGAAGGGCGAGCACAAGGATATCTTCGCCAACATTCAGCGGGAGGGCTTCGTCCGCGTTCGCGTCGATGGCTCCGTTTATGATCTGCGAAACGCGCCCGACCTCAATAAGAACAAGAAGCACGACATCGCCGCCGTCGTGGACAGGCTGATCATCCGGGAAGGCGTCAGCATCCGCATGGCGGATTCCGTCGAGACCGCGCTCAAGCTGGCTGACGGAATCTTGCTCGTGCTGCTCCAGGAGCCCGGCAGCGAAAAGGGCGGCGAAGGCGACGGCAAGTGGGAAGAGGCGATCTACAGCGAGAAGTTCGCCTGTCCGGAGCACCCGGAGGCGAGCCTGGAAGAGCTCTCACCGAGGCTCTTCAGCTTCAACAGCCCGTATGGGGCGTGCAAAAGCTGCGACGGGCTCGGCACGATCCTGGAGTTCGACCCCGATCTCATCGTGTCCGACAAGAGCATCTCGCTCGAAAGCGGGGCCGTGGACGCCTGGCGGCGCAGCGGCAAGCGAATGAACATCTATTACAACCGCCTGGTCAAGCGGTTCTGCCGGGATACCGGGATCAGCAAATCCATCCCCTATGAGGAGATCCCGAAGGATGTCCAGCGGATGCTGATGTACGGCACGACCGAGGAGGACGAGGAGAGGCACGGCGTGTGGTTCGAGGGGGTCATCCCGAACCTGGACCGACGCTGGAAGAACACGACGAGCGAGTACGTCAAGACGCGGCTGCATGGGTATCTGTCGGAGCAGCCCTGCCAGGCCTGCCACGGCGCGAGGCTGCGGCCGGAAGCCATCGCCGTGACCGTCGGAGGCATGAACGTTCAGGCGCTGGCTCGCCTGAGCGTTGAGAACGCCCAGCGGTTTTTCAACAATCTCAAGCTCGATAAAGAGCAGACGATCATCGCCGCCCAGATCTTCAAGGAAATCAAGGCCCGGCTGCAATTCATGATGGACGTCGGGCTCGGGTACCTGACGCTGGACCGCACGAGCAGCACGCTGGCCGGGGGCGAGGCCCAGCGCATCCGCCTGGCCACCCAGGTCGGCAGCGGTCTGGTCGGGGTCTGCTACGTGCTCGACGAGCCGACCATCGGCCTGCACAAGCGGGACAACGACCGGCTCCTGAGCATCCTGCAGAAGCTCAGCCAGATCGGCAACACGGTGCTGGTCGTCGAGCACGATGAGGACATCATGCGCGCCGCCGACCATATCATCGACATCGGCCCGGCGGCCGGGGCACATGGCGGCGAGCTTCTCGCGCAAGGCACTATGGAGGATATCATCAAATGCGAGAGGTCGCTCACCGGCGAGTACCTCAGCGGCAAAAGGAGCATCGCCGTTCCGGCCAAGCGACGCTCGTACAGTTTGAAGAAATGCCTTGAGGTCAAGGGGGCCACGGAGCACAATCTCAAAGAGATCGATGTGAAGTTCCCGCTCGGCGCGTTCATCTGCGTGACCGGCGTCTCCGGCTCCGGCAAGAGCACGCTCGTCAATCACATCCTCCTGCGAGCCCTGAAACGCCACCTGTATCAATCCCGCGAGAAGCCGGGCGCACACAAGAACGTCCTCGGGGTCTCGCAGATCGACAAGGTCATCGAGATCGACCAGTCGCCCATCGGCAAGACGCCGCGAAGCAACCCCGCGACCTACACAGGGGCCTTCGACCTGATCCGCAAGCTCTTCGCAATGACGCGCGAGGCCAAGATTCGCGGCTACACCGCCGGACGATTCAGCTTCAACGTCAAGGGCGGCCGCTGCGAGTCCTGCCGAGGCCAGGGCACGAAGAAGATCGAGATGCACTTCCTGCCCGACGTCTATGTGACCTGCCAGAACTGCAAGGGCACGCGATACAATCCCGAGACCCTCCAGATCACGTACAAGGGCAAGAACATCGCCGACGTACTGGACATGCGAATCGAGGACGCGGTGGACTTTTTCGCCAACTTCCCGACGATCGTCCGGATCCTCAAGACGCTGACCGAAGTCGGGCTGGGCTATATGCAGGTCGGCCAGTCCTCGACGACGCTCTCGGGCGGCGAGGCCCAGCGAGTGAAGCTCTCGGCCGAGTTGGGCAAGGCGGCGACCGGCCACACGCTCTACATTCTCGACGAGCCGACGACCGGCCTGCACTTCGCGGACATTCACAACCTGCTGAACGTCCTGCAGCGGCTGTGCGATATGGGCAATACCATCATCGTGATCGAACACAACCTTGATGTAGTCAAGACGGCGGATTATATAATAGACCTCGGTCCCGAGGGCGGCGACGCCGGTGGCACAATCGTAGCCGCCGGGACGCCCGAGGAGATCGTGAAGAATCCGAACAGCTATACGGGCAAGTTCCTGAAAGCGAAGCTTTAGGATTGATGATTTATGATTTGCCTTTGCCGATCGAATGTAGTCTCGCAGAAAGACGTGTCGTGCCTGCAAATCGTAAATGGTAAATCGTAATTCGTAAATTCAATTCAGGAGGTGGCAAGATAGAAGCCGCACGGCCCCGACAGTGGGAATTTCAGTTGAGCAGCGTTGAAGACCTCAAGGCCCTGAGCGCCAGGCTGGGCGTCTCGGTCGATGCCATTGAAGATGTCTCGATCCTGGTTGAGCCGGTGCAATTCGCCGGGCTTACGATCCCCAACTCCCTGGCAGTGCATCCGATGGAAGGCTGTGACGGCGACGCTCTGGGCCGGCCCGACAAGCTCACCGTTCGCCGATATGAGCGATTCGCCGCCGGCGGCGCCGGCCTGATCTGGGCGGAGGCCATCGCCGTCGTGCAGGAGGCCCGGGCCAATCCTCGCCAACTGTGGCTGCACAAGGGCAGCAAGGAGGCCTTTGCTGCGATGGTCAAACGGGCGAGAGAGAAGGCCGCCGAGGCAAATGGAGCCGGGCACAGGCCCGTGATTGTCGCGCAGTTGACTCACTCGGGCCGATACAGCAAGCCGGGCCCGGCGCCAAAACCGATCATCCCGCAGCGCGATCCCTATCGCGACCCGATGACGCCGCAACCGAAGCCGGACACGAATCGAAAGAGCAATATCCCGGAGGATTGGCCGCTCGTCACGGATGAGTACCTTGACCGGCTTCAGGATGCGTACGTCGAAGCGGCACGAATCGCGTTTGAGGTCGGCTTCGACGCCGTGGACATCAAATCATGCCACGGCTACCTCATCAACGAGCTGCTCGCCTGTCACAATCGGTCCGGCAAGTACGGCGGCCCGTTCGAGAACCGCACGAGATTCATGCTGGAGGTGATCGACAGAATCCGTGGGGAGCTTGGCGACAGGGCTCGCATCGTCACCCGCATGGGCATTTACGACGCCATTCCCTACCCCTATGGCTGGGGCGTGGACAAGAACGATTACACCAAGCCCGACCTGACCGAGCCCAAGCGGCTCATCGCCCTGCTGCGCCAGCGAGGCGTCAGGCTCATCAACATCACCATCGCGAATCCTTACTACAATCCCCACGTGGGCCGGCCATTCAATGAGCCCATCGTCGGCGGGTACGCGGAGCCGGAGCATCCGCTGGCCGGCGTGGACAGGCTGGTCAAGGTGACGGGCGAGATTCAAAAGCAGTTCCCTGATATCGCGTTCGTCGGCACAGGCTATAGCTGGCTGCGAACGCTCTTCGCCAACGTCGGAGCCGCCAACAAGACGGCCGGCTTGGTGACATTGGTCGGCGCCGGCCGTATGGGATTCGCCTATCCCGATTTCGCACGCGACATTATCCGTGACGGCAGGATGTATCCGGAGAAGGTCTGCGTCGGTTGCAGCGCGTGTACGCAGATCATGCGAGACGCAGGCAGAACGGGCTGCGTCGTTCGCGATAATGAGGTGTACGGCCCGATCTTTCGGCATGGCCGCATGAGCGACCGGGAGAACCTGCTGCGTCTGGCCTCCGCCTGCCGCAAGTGCCAGGAGCCGACATGCCAACTCGCCTGCCCGGCCGGAGTTCCGATCCCGCAATTCATCGACCTGTTCCTCGACGGCAAGGAACGCGAGGCCTACGAGACCATCCGGCAGGCCAACGTGTTCCCGGAGGTCTGCGCGTGGCTTTGCCCCGTGGAGCAGCAGTGCCAAGGCAACTGCCTGCAGGGCTTCATCGGCGACGGCCCCCTGCCGATCGCGGATATCCAGAGGTATCTCGCCGTACACGCGAACAAGAATGGCTGGTCCAAGTTGCGCATCCCCGGCAAGACGACTGGAAAGAGGATCGCAATCATCGGGGCCGGACCCACAGGCCTGGCCTGCGCCGCACGATTGCTCGAAGCAGGCCATATGGTGACAGTGTTCGACAAGAGCGCTACGTTCGGCGGCACGGTGGAATCGGTCATTCCGCCCGACAGACAATGCGACTCGCTCAAGAACGAGCTATCCGCCATATTCGCGGATGTACCCAGGGATCGGATGGTTCTGAATCTCAGCAGAGAACTCAGCACCGGCTACAACCTCGACATGATCCTGTCTCAGGACTTCGACGCCGCCTTCATCGGGCTGGGCCTGCAGGAATCCGTCAGCATCGAAAGCGAGCTGCTTGCCGGCTTGTGCGATGCAATGGACTTCCTGTCCGCCGCCAAGCAGCCGGGCAAGCTGAACCTGGCGGGCAAGAGCGTTGCCGTCATTGGCGGCGGCAATACCGCGATAGATGCGGCCGTCACGGCCAAACAGCTTGGCGCGCGAGATGTCTATGTGATTTATCGCCGATCCTTTCAGGAGATGCCCGCGTGGAGCTCCGAGCGGGACCGCGCCATCCGGGAGGGCGTCCATTTCCTGGTGCTGACCCAGCCGCTGGAATACGAGCGCACGAACGGCGAACTCACAGGGATCAGGCTCTGCCCCACGCGACTGGGCGACCCGGATGCAAGCGGCCGCAGACGTCCTGAACTGATGAAATCAAACATCTACGATCTCAGCATGGACATGGTCATCGAGGCCATCGGCCAAACGGCGCCGGAGGGCATCCGAGATATCCTTCCGGGCATCGAGTTTGACGGCGGTCTTGTCCGGACGCAGGGTGACACGCTCGCCACGTCCCGCAAGGGCGTTTTTGCCGGCGGCGACCTCGTCCGGGGACCGTCCACGGTGGTGGCTGCCGTCGCCGACGGCATGAGGGCCGCCAGGGAAATCGACTTGTTTCTGCAACAGAAGAGAGTGTGAAGTCTGAAGTGTGAAGCGTAAAGCAGGCAGGCTTGAAACTTCAAACTTGAAACTGGAGATCCTATTATGAGAGATCGACCCGTTGCTATCGTCACCGGCGCCAGCCGGGGGATCGGCCGAAGCGTGGCGCTCGAGCTTGCCTCCCTGGGTTATGACCTCGTGATCAACCGGGTCCAGGAGCAGGAGCCGGACGTACTGGAAGAGGCCGGCGGACTGGGCTCGCGCTGTGAGTTCGCCCCCGGCAATGTCGCTGAAGCGGAAGTGCGAAGACGCATTGTGGAGCTGGCGAAGGCCGCATTCGAGCGATGCGATCTGCTCGTCAACAACGCCGGCGCCGCCCCCATGAAACGCCTCGACCTCCTCGAGGCCACCGAGGAGAGTTTTGACCGGGTCCTCGGCATCAATCTCAAAGGGCCCTACTTTCTCACCCAGCTCGTGGCTAACTGGATGATCGAGCAGCGAAAGCAGGACGCGCTGCGTCCCATGCGGATCGTCAACATCGGCTCGATCTCCGCTTATACGAGTTCGCCCTCCCGCGGCGAGTACTGCATCAGCAAGGCGGGGATCGCCATGATGACCAAGCTCTATGCCGACCGGCTGGCCGAGTACGAGATCGGCGTCTTCGAGATCAGTCCCGGCATCATCGAAACCGATATGACCAGCGCCGTGAAAGAGAAGTACGACAAGCTGATCGCCGAGGGACTCACTCCCATCAAGCGGTGGGGCAAGCCAGGCGACGTGGCCAAGGCCGTCGGCGCGATCGCGGAGGGCCGCCTCGATTTCTCGACAGGCAGCGTCATCAACGTCGATGGCGGCTTCCATCTGAAACGACTGTAGGGATTTACGATTTACCATTTACCATTGTCGGCAGGCAAAGCCAAATCGTAAACCGTCAATCGTAAATCATCAATGCGAAGAGGGGTTCTTATGGACATCAAGACTACGCTTGCCACGCTCCTGCGAGACGGTTTCATCCTTGTTTTCAACCAGGACAAGCTTGACATCGTCAAGACGGCCGAAGCGCTGCTGGCCGCGGGGATCAAGAATATGGAGGTCACCTGCCGGATCAGCCGGCCGCTGGAGAAGCTGTCGCGGCTCCGCAAGGAACTGCCCGATTTCGTGGCCGGCTCGGCCAGCCTCATCGACTGGCCCGGCATGCTCGCCGTCTATAACGACGCGCATCGCGACGATCCCCTGCCCACGCTCCAGCAGGTGGTCGATGCGGGGGCCTGCTACCTCGTCTCAGCGGTCAACTTCAGCGACGCGAGCTTTCGCCGGTTCGCAGGCCGGGTGCCTATGATCCCGGGCTGCGGCAGCGCCACGGAAGTCGTGGCGCAGTTCGGCATGGGCGCAAACCTCTGCAAGGTCTTTCCGGCTCAGGAGTTGGGCGGTCCGGCGTTTGTCAAGGCGATCGACCCCGCCATTCACAAGATGATCAGCCTCGTCCCCACAGGGGGAACCAACGCCGCGAACATCCCCGACTACCTCGACGCCGGCGTCCTCGTACTCGGCGGCTCGTTCAGCATGATCGACAAGGCGAAGATGCAGAAGATCGTTGATCAGCAGGACTATGAGTTGCTGGCCAGTGAACTTACCCAGATCAAGCAACTCATCGACGGGCAGCGCGCGGCCAAGTACCGCGGGCTCGATTTCGCAAGCGCCTCGCTCGACCAGATCAGCCAAAAGACCGGCCGGAACTTCAATACCGATTGAGGATTCAGGAGTAGAATCTGATGATGGGGTCTCTCTCTGTCCTGATCGTTTTGTCGCTCGCAGCCGCCGAGAGCAACCGTGAGTCTGCCCTGACGTTGAATCGTAAAGACACCGGGTATCGCGGTGTCTGGTACATGAATGAGCCGTTCAAGAACGAGTACCGCTTCAAGTACAGCGGCGGACTGGGCACCTTTTGTGCCAAGCACAGCCCGTTCAACCACACCTTTGCGAGGCGCCCAGTGAACGCCCACGACGACTTCTATGCGTTCTGGGCCGACGGGCACGGCCGGCAGCCTTCCACCTCTTCCCTCTACTTCTGCACCAAGGCCGGCAACGTCTTTCGCCTGCCCCGAACCATGACACAGGACCTTGCGGCGCCTGAGTCTCTGAACTAATCCAAGTTGCGCAGTTCGGCGGGTGGCAGCGGCAAGCGCAGCTTGCCGATGGTTCCCAAATGCTGAACACCATCGGCAAACTCCGCAAGCTCCATTTGCCGCTGCCACCCACACCCTCATGCTTGCTCCGCCACGGTCTCGTGCTCCAGGTGACAAGGAAAATCGCACGGCTTCATCGTGATTGCCATTATGAGGGATTTCCCGACCGCATGGCTGACAGGAGGTTGGCATTCTGGTAAGGTAGACACGCAAGATGTTGCGTCTCTGCGGCTTACAATCGGGATTCGAATTTCGAAACTCGGGATTGAAGGCGGGTACCGCCCGCCCCACGGAGTGGTGCTGGATATGAAACGGGCACGTGCGAGAACAAGACAGATCGCCGGCCGAAAGGTCGCGTTTCACCGCTACAACACGGTGATCGTCGGTGCGGGCGCTGCCGGCATGAACTGTGCCGTCCATCTCTATGAGTTCATGAGACGCAAGGGAATCGAGGACGCCGCGAATCGAATCGCCGTGATCGCGAGGGGCCTCGGCCTCGGAGCATCGCGGATGAGCGGCTCGGACAAGCAGACGTACTACAAACTCGGCACGAGTCCGGAAGTGCCTGACTGCGCGGAGGCGTTTGCCAGGACCCTGACGGCCGCCGGCTGCTGTCACAGCGATCTGGCGATGGCCGAGGGCATCGGCTCCCTGCGCGAGTTCTACCATCTCGTGGAGGCGGGCGTCGCCTTCCCGACCGACTCGATGGGCTCCTTCATCGGCTACAAGACCGACCACGACCCGGCCGAGCGTGCCACCAGCGCCGGGCCCAAGACCAGCAGATTCATGAGCGAATGTCTCCAGAGGCAGGCCGAGCAGTACGGCATCCCGATGTTCGACAACCAGGAGGCGGCCCATCTGCTCACCATCGGCGAGGGCAAATCGAAGCGAATCGCCGGCGTCGTGACCCTCGATGGCGGATTTGTGGAAGGCGGCGATTCTAATCCGAAATCCGAAATCCGAAATCCGAAATTGAATGTGTTTCTCGCAGCCAACGTCGTGCTGGCTGCCGGCGGGCCGGGCGAGTTGTACAAGACCGGCGTCTACCCGAAGGGCCAGTTCGGCATCCACGGACTCGCCTTCGAAGCCGGGCTCGTGGCGGAGAACCTCACGGAGTCGCAGTTCGGCCTGGCCAGCATCAAATTCCGCTGGAACGTCTCCGGCACGTACATGCAGGCCATCCCGCGAATCTTCAGCACCGATGCGGACGGCGGGCACGAGCATGAGTTCCTCGCCGATCTCTTTCCCTCCATGAAGTCCATGGCGACGGATATCTTCCTCAAGGGATACCAGTGGCCGTTCGATCCTCAGCGGATCGAGAACCTGCAGTCATCACTCATCGATGTCCTCGTATTCAACGAAAACCAGAAGGGCCGGCGGGTTTTCCTGGACTTCCGGCAAAATCCCGTCGGCGCCCGCGGCATGGGTCCGTTCAATATCGACGATCTTGAGCCGGAAGCCTTCGAGTATCTCCGGGACACCGGCGCACTGCAGAAGGCCCCGATTGACCGACTGGCGCACATGAATCCCCTGGCCGTCGAGATTTATCGGGAGAACGGCATCGACTTGGCCCGCGAGCCGCTGGAGATCGCCGTCTGCGTCCAGCACAACAACGGGGGCTTCGCCGTGAACAAGTGGTGGGAGTCCGGCATCCGCCATACGTTTGTGATCGGGGAGATGGCGGGCACGCACGGCGTGAAGCGGCCGGGCGGCTCGGCCCTCAATGCCGGCCAGGTCGGCGGCCTGCGGGCGGCCGAGTACATCGTCAACGCCTACGGCGGCGATATGGCCGACTACCCGGATGAGAGCAAGGAAATCGATCAGCAAGTTCGGAATCTCATCGATAAGCTGGGCCGCTGGAGCGAGTCCTCGGGACCCTCCCCGCACGACGTCATCGAGCAGATCCAGAGCCGGATGACCGCTTCGGCTGCTCACGTCCGGGAAGAAGACGACGCAAACGAGAGCCTTAAGCAAGCCATCCAACTCTTCAGGGAAATCCAGGACAAGGGCCTGGCGGCGCCGGACGCACGGTCACTCGTTGCCGCGATTCAGGCGGAGCACCTGGCCCTCGCGAGCATCGCGTATCTCAAGGCTATCGTCGATCTGCTCACGCAGGACGGCGGCTCGCGCGGCTCATACCTCGTGCTCAGCCCGCACGGCAGCCCGATCCATCCGGACATCAAGCATAGGGCAACAGGCAAGCCACTCGCCTTCCGGCCGGAGAATCAGGCCCTGCGAGACCGGATTTTGCGAACCGAGTATGATGAGACCTCGGTAGACTTGTTCAAATGCAGCATGATCACCCCAAGACTGGCGCCGACGGAGACCAAAGCCTTTGAGCCGGCGTGGCAGGAGTACCGAAAGGGCAAAATCTACGGGATCTGAAGTGGAGGCATGATGGCGATCCTCAACGTGAAGCCTGAATCGCAATGCAAGTACGACATTCTGTCGCTGGGCGAGATTATGATCCGCCTCGATCCCGGCGATGAACGCATCCACACGACGCGACGCTTTCGCGTCTGGGAGGGCGGCGGCGAATACAACGTCGCCCGGGGCCTGAGACGGACGTTCCGCAAGCGGGCCGCCGTCGTCACGGCCATCGTCGAGAATCCCGTGGGCAGGCTGCTTGAAGATCTCCTGCTGCAGGGCGGCGTCAGTCTCGAATACGTCAAGTGGGTGCCCTTCGACGGCATCGGCAGGAAGGTGCGCGTCGGCCTGAACTTCACCGAGCGGGGCTTCGGCGTACGCGGCGCCGTCGGCTGCTCCGACCGCGCCAACAGCGCCGCCTCGCAATTGAAAAAGGGCGACATCGACTGGGAGCGAATTTTCGGCCGCGACGGCATCTGCTGGTTCCACACCGGCGGCATCTTTGCCGGCCTGTCCCCCACCACGCCCGATGTCATCATGGAGGCTGTGACGGCGGCAAAGAAACACGGCACTATCGTGTCCTACGACCTGAACTACCGCGATTCGCTCTGGCGTGACATCGGCGGCCAGAAGAAGGCCAGAGAGGTCAATCGCGACATCGCCTCATATGTCGACGTGATGCTCGGCAACGAGGAGGACTTTACGGCGGCGCTGGGCTTCGAAGTCACGGGCGTGGACAAGAGCTACTCGACGCTCGATCCTACCAACTTCAGGCGGATGATCGAGACCGCCGTCAAGGAATTCCCAAACTTCAGAGTTGTGGCGACGACGCTGCGAAACGCCCGGACCGCCACGATCAATGACTGGGGCGCGGTGATGTACGCCGACGGACAGTTCTACGATGCCGTGCCGCGGCCGGGCCTGGAAATCTACGACCGCGTCGGCGGCGGCGACAGTTTCGCCTCCGGCCTCATCTACGCTCTCATGGAGGGCAAGAGCCCCGAGCAGGCGGTCAACTACGGGGCCGCACACGGCGCCCTGGCCATGACCACGCCGGGCGATACGACCATGGCGAACCTGAGCGAAGTGGAAAAGGCAATGAAAGGCGGTGGCGCCCGCGTCGAACGATAGCCTCGCGCGAATACGTCTATTGAGGATGAGCATGAATGTAGAAGCTGCGAAATGGAACGGCGGCGTCGATGGCGTGCTGGAGCTGATCGATCAGCGTGCCCTGCCGACCAAGCTCGTGAAGCTGACGATTCGCACGATCGAGCAGCTCCATCAGGCGATACGAACACTGACGGTCCGCGGGGCTCCGGCCATCGGCGTCGCGGCGGCTTATGGCCCCGTGCTGGCCCTGCAAACGCTCAGCAGCCGCAACGGCTTGCAGGATGCCCTGGACCGGGTGAACGAAGCCTGCGGCTACCTCGCCGGGTCGCGCCCGACTGCCGTCAATCTGTTCTGGGCCCTCGACCGGATTCGACGCAGGGCCAGGGAGGCAGTCGCGGAATCTTCACCGACAGTCCGGCAGTTCCGTGAGGCGATCCTCGACGAGGCCAACGCGATCTACCGCGAAGACCTGGAGATGTGCCGGCGAATCGGCGAGAACGGCGAGCGATTCATTCCCGACGGCTCCGGCATCCTGACCCACTGTAACGCCGGGGCTCTGGCCACCGCCGGACAAGGGACCGCCCTTTCGGTCCTGTATGAGGCGCAGAGGAAAGGCAGGCGATTCGAGGTGTACGCCGATGAGACGCGGCCGCTGCTGCAGGGCTCGCGTCTGACCGCTTGGGAGCTTCAGCAGGCCGGCATCAAAGTGACCGTTCTGTGCGACAACATGGCCGGCGACCTGATGAGGCAGGGGAAAATTCAGGCCGTGATCACCGGCGCCGACCGCATCGCCGCCAATGGCGATACAGCCAACAAGATCGGCACCTACAGCGTGAGCGTGCTCGCCGGACACCATGGGATCCCGTTCTACATCGCCGCACCGTCCAGCACGTTCGACCTGCGGATCGCGAGCGGGGCCGGAATCCCTATCGAGCAGAGGAACGCCTCGGAAGTGACCTGGCTCGGCGATACGCACGTCGCTCCCGACGGCGTCGGGGTCTACAATCCCGCCTTCGACGTCACCCCCGCCGAGAACATCACTGCCATCATTACCGAGAAGGGCGTGATCGAAAGACCCAACGCCGATCGAATCGGCGAACTCTTCAAAGAAGTCCCCACCGATGATGAAGACGTGAGCCAAGCCTCGCAAGTATAGGTCCTATCGGTCCCATAGGTCCCATCTGGCCTCACGCGACGGCGACGACCTGCTTCACGTCGGGCACGCGCTCCTTCAGGATTCGCTCGATACCCATTCGCATGGTCATGGTCGCACCGGGGCAGCCCCGGCAGGCCCCCTGCAGACGGACCCTGACGGTCTTGTCCTCGTCTGCGCTGATGAACTCTACATCGCCACCGTGGTCCTGCAGCGCCGGCCGGACCGTCTCGATGACGTCTTTGACCTTATCCTCGAAGCTCTTTTCCGCACCGGTCTCTTTACCCGTGCTGGTCTCTTCACGACCTGTCGTATCAGACATAAGAATCTCCAAAAATGACCGCACGCCATTATACGGTCATTGCGGCCGTTAGCCAACTCCTTTCATAGATACCGTTTTCAGGTCAGCGAGTTCGCCCCTTTTTCGACCCACCCGCTTTGCGGCCGGCTGCCGTTTGCCCGCCCAACTCGTCGGCCAGACGGTTGGCGCGGTAGACCTTTCGCAGGGCTTCGAGGATCGACGCCGAATGGACCGAGACGGCACGGGCCTCCTTCTCCGTATAGATGAAATCGAGGACCAGCGACTGGATGTTGCCGTCGAAAATGATGCCCACGAACTCCCCATTGCGGTTGACGACGGGGCTGCCGGAATTGCCGCCGATGATGTCCGCCGTCGAGACGAAGTTGAAGGGTGTCTTGAGGTTGAGCTTGCTCTTCTGCTTGATCCAACGCTCGGGCAGCTCGAATGGCGGCTGGTTGCCCTGCTCCTGGGCACGCTCGTAGAGACCAGCAAAGGTCGTCCACGGCGGGACCTGCTTGCCCTGCTCCCTGTAGCCCTTGACCAGACCGAGGGCCAGCCGCAACGTGAACGTGGCATCCGGATAGACCTCCGTTCCATAGATCGCGAACCTTGCGTTCGCCAGCTTCGCGTAAGCCTGGCGCATCGGCTCTTCGATCTGTTCCTCATACGTCTTTCGCAGTTCCCGTGATGGGGCGTCCAAGAGCACCGCCAGTTGAATCATCGGGTCCTTGGATTGGCGAATCGCCTCCTGGCCACCGCTCGCCAGCTCCTTGCGAAACGCGACATCCTTGAGCTTCGTGCCGTTGATGAGCTCCGCCGCCCGGTCTCGCGGCGACTTGCCGGCCAGCACGTCCTTGACCCGCGGATCGCCCGGCCCTTTCATCTCCACGAGCCTGGTCAACGAGTCGGCCAGCAGGATCGTTTCCAAGTCCTCGTAGATCGGGGCCTCGGAGAACAGCTCGAACTTGAGCGATTCAAGATTCGACTCGCGGTACTCGCGGAGCCGCTCGGCATTCGGCTTGGCTGATTCGTCGGCCAGTCGCACGAGCGTCCGGGCGATGCCGAACAGCCGGGTGCTGAAGGCGGAACCCTGCTCCAGCAGGTCCCAGTCATAGTAAATGCCGTCCCAAATCTTCAGGGCGGCGGCAACGTCGGCCCAGGGATCGCCAACAGGTTCCTTAAGCTGCGATGCCCTCTCCTGAATGGCCTTGCGGAGCGCCTGCTCTTCGGCAAGCTTGCGATCCATGATGGCAGGGTCCTGGAGTCCGGCCAGCATGCCGAGACGAGCCTTGCGGCTGTTCTGCACGCCGAACAGGTCGTCCTGCGCCCGGCGGGCGTTCTCCCGGCTCTCGGCACTGTACGCGGACAACATGACCTCCGCGCGGAACAGCCTCTGCAGGCGGTATGGGAAGACCTTGTCACGAAGGAACTCGATATGGGCCATCGTGTCGAGCCGGTCGGTCCGGCCGGGATGACCAGAGACGAAGACCAACTCGCCGTCGCCCGCCCCTTTCCGGCTCCACTTCAGGTAGTGCTCGATCTTGGCCGGCTTACCGTCCTCGTAGACGCGAAAGAGGCAGATGTCGAGGTCGTAGCGCGGATACTCGAAATTGTCCGGATCACCGCCGAAGAAGGCAATGTCCTTTTCCGGCGCGAAGACTATCCGAACATCGGTGTACTTCTTGAATCGATAGAGATGGTACATGCCGCCGTGATAGAGGGTCACGACATCGCTTCGCAGACCCGTCTTGTCGAGCGATTCCTTCTCGACCGTGTTCATCGCCGCCCGGCGAGCCTGGTTCGCCTCGGCGGGAGTCATCTCCGGCTTGACCGCCGCGTTGATCCGGTCAGTCACGTCCTCGATGTTCTGCAGGACGTTCAACTCCAGGTCCACGCACCGGACCTCCTCCTGCAAGGTCTTGGCGTAAAAGCCCAGGGCGATCAGGTCTTTTTCTTTGGTGCTCAGCTTCTGCAGGCCGTCGGCCCCGACGTGGTGATTCGTCAACACGAGCCCATCGGCAGAGACGAACGAGCCCGACCCGCCGCTGTTGAAGCGAACGCTGGACCGCTGCAGGTGGGTATACCAGTCCTGCCCCGGCGCGAAGTTATACTTTTCCTTGAGCAGCTTCTCGGGCGGATTATTGAACAGCCACATTCCTTCATCCGCCGGCGCCTCGGTCGGGATCAAGCAGATCATGACAGTCATCGGGAGAAGCGGACACATCCATCTGGTCAGGTGATTCATGGTGATTCCTCCTTAATCTCACTCACTTGTCAACGGGGCTCTGCATACCCCCCATCTCAACCACACTACCATATTCCCCTCAGTTCCGTCCACGATCATCATGGCATACCCGCTCCCCCACTATTATTGCGACGACTGCAACAAGCTTGCCCTCGACTTAATCGGGGGTAGGAATCCCGGATGCTCAGGCGCAAAGAGTACCCAACAGATGGTGAGAAGAATTCAAACACAGCTTCTCAGACCGGTACCGTGGTTGGTCATGAGAATAGCTGTTTGAACCACTGCACAAACCTCAGAGCCTCGGGTGAATCCGCACCAAAGTACATCGCCGTGATGGCTGTCCCGAACGGCAAGCCAGGCGTCTCCTGCCACGCGAGCCACGTGTGGATGCTGGCTTTGGAGAACGATTTCTCCGGGAATCTCGCACCGAGTTCCCGCGCCCGTCGGGCTGCCTCGCCGGCGTAGGGCCAACATCTATCGCCCGGCGGCACGAGCTTGCACAGGAAGTCCTCAAGCTGTCCATGGCTCTGGTTGTCAGGCATGAGCCACACGCCAACCTTCCAGTCCGTATACATACCCGGAACGACAACCCCACCCAACTCCGGATTGTCAGGGACGGTCACCCCAGCCCGACCCAAGGCGTCCTTCACCTGAAGCCATCGGTGGTGGACATGGGTGTTTGCGTCAACCATGATGCCCAGACGTCCGTAGGACTTGGCGGATACACTAAGGGACGCGACGAGCGAGCCGAAACCTTCGCAACCGTGCACATGGGGAAGAAGAATGCGGGGATCATCCCAATCGATCCCGTGTCTCCTCATTAGATGGATCACGCAGTGTTTATCGTCGGGTCCCTCGACGAGAAACCTGTACGGCGAGTTCTCGCGGATCATCCCCGCAGCTCCACATGCTGCTCAGCCGCTACCGAGATCTCATCCGGACTGTAGACGACCGACTTGGAGCGTTCGCTATCCACCCTATGCATTCGCACGCTCTTGCACAGCTCAGGCTCAGAATAAGCCAACCATGCTAGACTTCTAACGCAATCCAGACTGTGGGTTGTGGCAAATACCTGCACATCTAACCGTTCGGCAGTTGCGATCAGGACTCGCCACATATCGCTCATCACGGAATGATGAAGTCCCGTATCGATCTCGTCTACCATGACAAACCCGCGAGGCGCACGGCTAACAGCCAGAGACAGCGTCAACATGTGTCTGATGCCATCTCCAAGGCTGCCAAGGGGAATGCGTTTGTCGATACCCGCAAGCCGCACGTACACACCTCCCGAAGGCGAACCATATCTGTATGGGCGAGGACTAAGAAACGCGATTCGGTCAATCCTAGGCTCAAGAATTCTGAGACTCTCAATCACATGGTTTTCTTCCTCTGTGAGTGCAATGGATTCCCAAAACTCCTGGAGTTCAATGGCGTCAAGGGCCTCTGTCCTGATAAAACTCACAGCACGCCCTCCGGGACCTGCGCGAGGACCTAGCCGACGAACAACCTCTAAGGAGATAGCCCCAAACATCGCCATTGGAAGAGCATACGGCTGCTCTTCATAAGTACCCTGGATAGAAAGCGATAGAACTGGTTCCAACGATCTCTCATCACCGTACAGGGGTTTGTCAACATCGAAAAACAATGACTGTTGAAGGTTTGCCTCTCCGCCTATAGCCTCGACCTGACACTTCAACGACAGTGATGTGCGGTCCTCGATTCCCGTGATCTGGAATCTTGCTCCGATCCCGACCGAGTGTCCGTGAAACAGATGGCTCACATCAACGTATCTTCCAGGCCGATCCTGTTCCTTTTGGACGTACATCTCGCCACGTCGCATGGCGCACCCCACGACAGCTCCTGGGCTGTCCGTGGCAAGGAGCATCTCAGCAGCCTCCAGGATTGTTGTCTTTCCGCTGTTGTTCCGTCCTACGAAGAGATTTACGCGGCTGAGGCCTTCAACCCCATACTCTTCAAACGTTCGAAACCCAGCGATTTGTAGACCATCAAGCATACTTCCACAGCCTTATCTCTGACCTGCACATCACCCTATGGTAGTCTGTGCCAGAACAACACGCAACAAAAAAGTCCGTAGTGAAAATAGGGGGTGACACTCACGGCAGCGCGGCGGCGCGGGGCCAAGCGGTTTCCCAGAGCATGGTTGAGATTTTCAGTTCGGGGCGGCCGGTTTGGGCGTGGTAGGCGTGGAAGACTAAGTAGTCGCCGGTCTTGTCCTGGAGGACGGCCTGGTGGCCGGGGCCTCGCCAATTTGGGGTGGTGGCTTCGATGACCATCGTGCCGCCGCCGTCGAGCATGAGGACGCCGTCTCTGTCCTTGTAGGGGCCCGCCACGTCCTTCGACCGGCCTACTCGGATGTTGTACGTACTCTTCGCCCCGCGACAGCAGAAATCGTAGGAGGCGAACAGGTACCACCAGCCGTCGTGGCGGATGATGAACGGGGCTTCGATGGCCCCTGACTGCGGTGGCGTTTCATACGGGCCGGTGCGCGGGCGCCTCGCCAGATTGTGCAGCGTCGTATCCGTGGTCGAGAGCTTGCCGGTCTGCGGGTCGATCCGCCGCATCATGATCCCGCCCCAGAAGCTGCCCCAGCACAGCCACACGTTCCGCTCGTCCTGGATCACCAGATTGCCGTCGATGGCGTTCCAGTCGTCCTGACCCTGCGTGGATCGGACGACGAGGCCCTGATCGACCCATTTGTAGTCGGGGCTGTTCGGATCGAGCGTCCCGTTCGTGGCCAGGCCGATAGCCGAGTTGTTCTTGCCGAACGTAGAGACGGAATAGTAGAGATGGTACTTGCCGTTGAAGTAGGAGATATCGGGCGCCCAGGCGCCACGAGTCCCCGGGATCTCCTTCGTGGCCCATTCGGGCAGCATAGTGAACACGCTTCCGCAAGCCGTCCAGTTGCGCATGTCTTTGGACCGGCGAATCGGGACGATTCCCGATCCCCGGCCCGTGCTCGTGCAGAATACGTAGAACGTGTCCCCCTGCCGGATGATGACCGGGTCGTGTACCCGCAGGTCGCCGGAGAGTTCAAGCATCTGCGGCGTCCTGGCGGCCGGCTGTGCAGTGACCTCCAGCCCGCCTTTGAGCCGAATGTCTTCCGAGGAGCTGCCCACCATCACCTCGAATGCACCGGGCTCCACGATGAATCCATGCGTTTTCACGTCGTAGAACGAGAGCTTCTCCGCGGGAAGTTCCAGTGCCACGGTCTTCTTCTCGCCCGGCTGAAGGCCGATCCGCTGAAATCCTCGCAGCTCCTTCGCAGGCCGCTTCACGCTGCACTCCACGTCGCGCACATAGAGTTGCACGACCTCATCGCCGGCGCGCTTGCCGGTGTTCGCCACATCCACCGCCACCGTGACTTTGCCGTTGGGCGGGATCTGCCTTGGCGAAATCCGGAGGTTGGAATACGTGAATTCCGTATAGCTCAGGCCGTGGCCGAAGGCGAAGAGCGGCGGGCCGTTCATGTACATGTAGGTGAAGCCCTTGGTGATATCGTACTCATCCTGAGGCGGGACCTGGCTCTCGGAAGCGTAGAAGGTATAGGGCAGCTTTCCGCCCGGATTGGCATCGCCGAAAATGACGTCGGCCATGGCGTTGCCGCCTTCTTCACCGGCCCACCAGGCTTCGAGGATCGCCGGCGCGTGCTCCTTGATCCACGGGATGGTCAGCGGCCCGGCATTGAGCAGCACAACCGCCGTGCGCGGATTCGCCTGAATCACCGCCTTTACCAGCTCCTCCTGATTGCCCGGCAGATTCAGGCTGTTGCGGTCGCGACCCTCGGCCTCGACGTCCAGCGTGGTGCCGACATAGACGATGGCCGCATCGGCCTTCTTCGCGATTTCTGCGGCCTTGCGCAATTCCTCCTCTTTGTTGAAGGGCACTTGCGGCGCCCTTCTCGGCGGCGAAATCTCAGCGCCTTTGGCAAAAAGGACCTCCGTCCCTTGAGCGGCGCGATTCTTGATGCCCTGGAGCGGAGTCACCGGGTCATTGACCTTGCCGCTGTAGCCGCCGGCGGTGAAGATGTCGGCGTGCGGACCAATCACGGCGATGCTCCTGAGCTTGCTCTTATCGAGAGGCAGGAAATGATCCCTGTTGCTCAGCAGCACGATGGATTTCTGCGCTGTTTTCAGCGCCAGCCGCCTGTGCTCGGGACTGCAAATCACGCTCGGCGAAATCCTGCTGTAGGGCACCATCGCGGGCGGGTCGAACTCGCCCAGGCGAAACCTCGCCCGCAGGACGCGAACGAGAGCGTCATTCAGTCGCGATTCCGGCAGCAGGCCCTTGCGCACGGCGGCGGGAATGTAGTCCATGAACTCCTTGTCGGAGAAGTCGCAGCCGGCGATCAGCGACTGCGCGACGGCGTCCTCGAAGGTCATCTTGCCGCCGGCGTGTCCCTTGACCATCGTGTTGACGCCGCCGAGATCGGAGACGACAAATCCTCCGAAGCCCCACTGCTCCTTGAGGATGCCGGTCAGCAGCGGCTTATTGATGTTGTTCGGGACGCCGTTGATCGCATTGTAGGAGGCCATGATCGACTGGGCCTGGCCCTCGACGATGCAGTCGCGAAAGTGCGGCAGCCAGTACTCGTGCAGCATCCGCTCGCTCACCGTGGCGGAGAGCTTCTGGCGGTCCTGCTCGACGTTGTTGACCGCGTAGTGCTTGAGCGTGGAGACCAGCTTGAGGTATCTGGGATCATCGCCCTGCAGGCCCTTGACGAAGGCGACGCCGATGCGGCCGGTCAGGAAGGGGTCCTCGCCGTAACACTCGTTGATGCGGCCCCAGTACGGATTGCGGCTGATGTTGATCACCGGAGCGCGATAGATCAGGCCCTTTTTCTCCCCCTGGAAATCCGGGTCCTGGTGCCAGCCGTTGTAGATCGCGCGGGCCTCGTCGGAGATCGTCGTGGCGACCTCGCGAATCAACTCCGGGTCCCACGTGGCAGCCATCGCGATGGAGATCGGGAACATCGTCGTCGGCCGGTCCCACCAGACCCCGTGCAGGCACTGGTTCCACTTGTCGGATTTGATCCCGAGCCGCTCGATGTCCGGCCCACGGTGATTCAGCAGGATCGCCTTCTCCTCCAGCGTTAGCCGCGAGATCAAGTCCGTCACGCGCTTCTCAATGGGCTGGCTCGGATCGAGGTAGAGGGCCTTTTCCGAAGCTGCCCGGGCCGGTGAGACAATGATGGCGACAACCAGTAGCAGCGCGAACTGCGAGACTCGCATTCGTGATTTCACAGGTCCTCCTTACAGGCCGAGATGCTCCCTTGCGTAGGCAAGGCATTTCTTCACGTTCGCATCCTCCATCGCGAATTGCTCGGACGTGGGCAGTCGGCTCACTTGCGGCAAGGCCTCTTTGCCGGCACGGGTCCGCACCATCTTCAACATGTGGGCCAGGTGCGAGCCGGGGATATCGCCCATCGCCGACCAGTATCCCTCGGTCAAACACGGGACTTTCAGCGGATCGCGCGTCATCATCTCCAGGCTGAAGTGGACTTCGGGGTGGCGACCGCGCAGAATCTCGACGACTTTCGGCAGATCGAGAATCCCCTCGCCCAGCGGCACGTCGGCCAGCAGGAAGCCGTCCTCGTACTCCCGGACGGCCGCGTCCTTGAGGTGCACCGAGAACGCCCACGGCGCGTAGGCCTCGACCACCTCCATCGGGTCCTCCAGGAACGCGATGTCATTGCCCGTATCGACGCAGATGCCGACGTACTCGCTGCTGAGGCGTTTGATCGTTTCGAGCTTCTCGGGTATGCGCTCATCCTTGTGGTTCTCGACGGCCAGCCGGATACGATGGCGGGCGACGACCGGCTCGGCCAACTCCAGCATCTTGCGGCCGCGGTCACGCGTCTGGCGGAACTCCTCGGCCGACTTGAACGCCTCATATCGCCGACCCGAGCCTTTGCTCGGCATGACCACGCGAATCACCTGCACCCCGGCGTTCTTGGCCGTCACAACCTCAGCCTCGAACCGCTCGAGATCGGTTTGATCTCTTGGCAAGCCGCCGGTCCCTTCGACGAACATGCCCCATTGTTCGGCCTGGCGGTGAAGCTGCCTGGCGTAGGTCTCATCCCGCCTGCCGATCCCCACCTGCACACCGCCCGCCCCCAGGTTATGGCAGTAGGTAAGGAATCTCACCGGCTCTGTGAAACGCTCTTCGCCCTCGCCTGCATTCCTGTTGGCGCGGCTGCGAAGAGCATACGAATCGGTGCAGACACCCAACTTCGACGAGCCGCCCGATTGCGGATTCGCACTGACGGATTCGATCCCCAAACCCAGGGCCCCGCCCAACAATAGAATCTCTCTGCGATTGTACATGGCTTACGTGACCTTCAAAGTGCGGAGTTCCTTGTCCCACGGGCTGCGATATGGGCGAGTGAGCATCTCGCCGGCCTGCGGATCGCCGACGATCTGCTCCTTTTCGGCGTCCCACGTGATCTTGCGTCCGACCCGCAGGGAGATATTGGCCAGGTGGCACGTCGTCGCCACCTGGTGCGCGCTTTCGATGTCGGCGAGCGGCTGCCGGCGCGAGCGCATGCATTCGAGGAAGTTGCGGGCGTGCGCGACGTAGTCCTTGGCGCCGTCGCCGCTGTCGTCTTTCTCCTTCTCGGTCCAGACCTGTTCCCTCGGTTCCGGCGTCGGCTGCGGCCCGCCCACCGGATGGCCGCCCAGAATGTTGGCCATCGTGTTGAAGGGATTGGCCTTGCGATCGGGGAACACCTCGTAGCCGCTGCGGCCCACCGACATCATGCCGCGAGTCCCATAGAACATGACGCCGCCCATCCCCAGGCCCGCGCGACCCTGCGTGGCCTCGCGGTACACGCAGATGCCCGTGAAGCCGGGATAGTCGATCAGCACGTCCTGGCTGTCGGGCGTCTCCATGTTGTCCTTCAGGTGGGTTCGTCCACCGGTGCTGTACACCGACTTCGCGGCGCTCGCGCCCGTGAACCACTGCACGATGTCGAGCGAGTGCTGGCCCAGATTGGTCATCTGCCCGCCGGCGTAGTCCCAGATCCAGCGGAAATGATAGATGCCGCGATTGGGGTTGTACGCTCGCGCGGGGGCCGGCCCGAGCCACATGTCCCAGTCCAGCTCCTTGGGCGGCTCCTGGTCCGGCGGATTGCCGAAGCCGGGCATCAGGTTGCGGCAGTAGGTGTCTTGCACCGCCACGATCTCGCCAAGCTTGCCCTGCTGGACGAACTCGCGGGCGCGCTGGAAGTTGGGCCCGGAGCGGTTCTGCACGCCCACCTGGATCACGCGCTTGTACCGCTTCGCGACGTCGATCATCCACCGCCCTTCTCGCACGAAGAGCGTGAGCGGCTTCTCCACGTACACGTCCTTGCCCGCGGCGCAGGCGAGCATCGTGATCATGGCGTGCCAGTGGTCCGGCGTGGAGATCACAACGGCGTCGATGTCCTTGTTGTCGAGCAGTTTGCGAAAGTCGCGGCACTTCGTGACGTTGCCTCCGACGATCTGGGCGCCGACGTCCGCGCGCGGGTCATACGGATCGCAGATGCCGAGCACGGAGACATCGGGCTGCGCGGCGAAATTACGCGTGTGAATGCGTCCCATCAGGCCGATGCCGATCATGCCGACGCCGATCCGCTCGTTCGCCCCGCGGACGCGCGACCAGGAGGCCGCCGTCAGGGCCGTAGCCGCTCCGGCCTTCATCAATGTCCGCCGTGTCATCCCCCCATCACGCTGCTTCGGTACTTGCTTCATCGGTAGGTCTCCTTCGTTTCAACATTGTCACGCACGAATCGCCTTGCGGCTCGGTCGAGAAGCATCTGGCCGTGCGCGATAGCGTACTCCACATCCATCCCGTCCTCCATACACGATACGGCCGTCTCAATGCCGGCCTGACGATATTGTCCCGCTGACAGGCGGACCTGTCCAGCGAGAACCGCCACTTTGGCCCCGGCGGCCTTCGCGACACGAAGGACCCCGGAGACGACCTTGCCACGAAGCGACTGCTCATCAAACGAGCCCTCGCCCGTGAGCACCCAGTCGGCCCCGGCGACAGCCTCCTGCAAGCGGGTCTGTGCCATGACCGTGTCGATGCCGCAGACCAGCCGGGCGTCCATGAAGGCAATCGCCCCGGCTGCCAGCCCCCCCGCCGCTCCGGCCCCCGGCACCTCCGCGATGTCCCGGCCGAGCTGCTCCCTGACCACCTTTGCCAAATGTGCCAGGCCCGCGTCGAGCATCTCCACCATCGCCGGCGTCGCGCCCTTCTGCGGCCCGTACACGCGCGCCGCCCCGTGCTCGCCGCAGAGGGGATTGTCCACGTCGCACAACACCTCCACGGCTGCGGTGGATGGCAGCCTCGATGCCTCGTTCGTAGTGACGCCGTGAGGCGTTTCCGTAGCATGGGCATCCTGCCCATGGTTCAAGATCACGGGCAAAGCTTGCCCTCGACCTGATCGAGGGATGCCCGTGCTACGGGATGCCCTTACGGGCACACTACAAACGGGCGCCACGATCCTGGCAATCCGCGAGAGCTCGCCGCCGCCCAAGCCAATCTCCTGCTCATCAGCCGCGAGGAACCGCCAGCCGAGAGCCATAGCGGCGCCCACTCCCCCATCGACTGTCGCACTGCCCCCGATGGCAAGCAGAATGCGCCGGGCCCCGTAATCGATAGCCGCCTTGATGAGCTGCCCGACTCCGTACGTTGTCGTTTTCAGGGGATTTCGCTGCTCAGGCCGCAGCAGTTGCAGCCCCCCGGCCGTCGCCATCTCAATCATTGCGGTGGCGTCAGCAGGCTCCCGAATCGTCGAGTCCTGGGTGGCAGCGTCAAGCGCAGCTTGGCGATGGTTTGCCCATTCGCCATCGCCAAGGCCTTCGGCCTTGACGCTGCCACCCATGCGTGTAGCTTGTGTCGTCCCAATCTCAGGATCTTCGGACAGTGCCACTCGACCGATTTCCTGTCCTCCGTCTTCGGAACGGGGAAGCCAGACGAAACCCGCGTCAACTTGCATGTCCGGCAGCGGGCCCATTACCGTTCGGCTGATCCACTGTCCGCCGGCGGCCGCCATCAGGACCGATGCGGTTCCCTCGCCGCCGTCGGCCATCGGCTTGGTCACGACCTCCGTCTGCGGGGCCACAGAGCGAATCGCGTTAGCAACGATCTCACAGGTCTGCACCGCCGTGAGCGAACCCTTAAAGGAATCGATAGCCACGACGATCTTCATAAGCGTCCAGTCCTCACTCGTAGCACGGGCATCTTGCCCGTGATCCTGAATTCATGGGCGAGACGCCCATGCTACTTTGCGACATACGGAATCGTCTGCGTGCCGTCGGGCAGCACGCAGATGGAGGCGTCCCGGCCGCAGGTTTGCAGCAGCCGGTCAACGGTTGCCGCGATGTCCCGGCACGGCTTGAGCATGGCACGCTCGATCTCCTCGTCGGCCAAATGGCGGCTGAACAGGTACACGTCGTTCCTCTGACAGATGGCGGCGTGAATCTGAGCCTGCCATACGTCCTGGCAATGACAGTCGCCGGCCCGGATCATTTCCAGCAGCGAGGCGGGACTTTCCGCCTCGAACAGCAACCGCTTGTACCAGCCGTGATCGGGGATCCCATCTTCGCACTCTGCGGCCACGATGATCGTGCCGCCTTCCTTGACAACCTGCGAGGCGGCGCTCATCCCCTTCACCGACTGGTAGAGGTTCAGATCGAGCGGATAGCCGGAGTTGCTCGCGATCACGATGTCGTACCGTTTGCTGACGACAGCCATAGCATGCTTCTTCACAAACGCACAGCCCTGCTCGTGCGCGCGCTCCAGATCCCCGGCGAAAACCGCCGTGATCTGCTTTTCGCGATTCAGCGCCACGTTGAGGAGAAACGTCGATGGCGTCATCAGTGCGGCCTCTCGAATCTCCTCCCACACGGGGTTGCCGTGCGTGACGCCCCACGCGGCTTTGGGGTCGTCAATGTTGTTTGCGTTGTGGTTCCGCATGATGGTTTCCAGACGCGCCAAGCCCGGCATACAAGCCTTGCCGCCACCCGAGAAGCCGGCGAAGAAGTGCGGCTCGATGAAACCCGTCAGGATTCGCACGTCGCAGCGAAGGTACTCTTTATGAAGCCAGACCTCGTTGCCGCCGGCGGTCGTGCCCACGAGCGCGTGCGCGTCGCGGTCGCGAGCATCGTTCTGCACGATCCGGAATCGCTTCACGACCTGCTCGCCGAGCATTGTCTCAAGCTCCTCCGCCGTGCAGGGCCTGTGCGTCCCTGTGGCGATCAGCAGGACGATGGCGCCGTCATTGATGTGACGCAGCTCGTCAAGCAGGACAGGCAGAATCGTACGATACGGAGTCGGGCGTGTGACATCGTTGCAGACGATAGCAACGGTGTCCGAGGGTTTGACAAGGTCCCTCAGCGGCCGCGAGCTGATGGGAGCACGCAGGGCATCCCGCACCGCACCGGCTTGATCGGCAAGCGCCTCCACGTGCTGCCGTTGGACGATGTCCACGTTCAGACCATCCGGCAGGCCCAAGTCCAGGCCCTTTTTGCCGTACGCAAGCTTCACTTTCACGAGCGCATCACCCCAACTGCACGTTCCTGATCAACGACAAATCACCGCTCGCAGCCGCATCGAGGATCGGCCGCATGTACGTGTCCACCATCTCCGCCGTCATTGGCACCGGCATGTTCTGCAGCTTCATCCTTAACTGCGGGTCCTTGGCGGCCGTCAGCGCCCGCTCGATGTGACCCGGCTCAAATCCAGGCACGTCACTCAGCCGCGTCGGAATGCCGGCCTTGCGGGCAAATTCGAGCATCGCCCCCGCGACGGCTACACCCAATTCTCTGCCCCTCAGCTTCTCAGGATCCTCGCGCATCAGACCCGCTTGACGGTAGATGCGGCCGACAATGCGCAGCGGCTCTTCAATCGCCGGGGCGAAGAAGACCGTATAATACGGATTCATGATGCCGCAGGCCCGGCCGTGCGACAGAATGTCCACCAACGAGAAGCTGGTCAGATGGCCGCCGCTCGTACCGCCGACCATGATCGCGTAGCCGCCCACGTCCGTCGCCAGGCACAGGCCCTCCCGCGCCTCTGTGTCCTGCGGATCGGCCATCACGCGCGGCAGATGCGCCACAACCAGCGAGATGCACGTATCGGCGATGTCACACGCCTTGTCGTAGTACGGTTTGCCCACGGCGCCATAGAGGACCTCCAGCGAGTGCGAGAGGCCGTCGAAAGCCCCGTCGGCCGCCAGAGCTGTCGCCGTGCTGTAGCTCACGTGATAGTCGAAGACGCAGTGTGCCGGGACGATCGCGTCATCGACGATCAGTTTCTTCTGCGCGGTCGCCACGTCGGTGATATTTGCGTACTTGGTCAGATGGGCCGCCGAGCTGGCCACCGTCTGAATTGCCACGTGAGGCGTGAGGGACTTGCCCGTTTTCGCCAACGCCGCCGAGACCAGGCCGACGCCGAAATAGTCGTCGATTCGACTCCCAAGCGTATAGAGCACATCGGCGGCCTTGGTCGCATCGATTGTGCTGCCGCCTCCGAAACTGATGAGCACCGTCGGCCTTGCCTTTCGCAATTCCTCCGTGATACGCAAGATGTCCTCGCGCGGCGAGTTGGGCCGGGCGCCCTTGATCTCGGCTGCCAAGACCACACCCGCTTTGGCCAACGACGCTTGTATCGCGCTGACGTATTCATCGCTGGCGCGGAATGTCCCGCGAACGACGGCAGCCCGCTTGCCAAGCTGCATCACGACCCCACCCACCTCAGGCAGGACCCCCGGCCCGAACAGGTAGCTGTCGCCTTTGAACTCGCGCAGAAGCTTCCGCGCCTTGTTGAAATCAGCTACCGCCTGTTGCCCCATCATGCGTCCTCAATTCATTTCGAACCCGCCATCGACGTTGAGCGTCTGGCCGGTAATGTAGTCGGCGTCGGCCGAGCAGAGGAAGGCCACCGCCCCGGCGACATCCTCCGTGCTGCCCGCCCGCTGCAGCGGGACCCTCTCGATGAAGGCTTTCATCGCCTCGCCGGGCTGCGCCCCCATGATCCGGCTGCGGTCCCGGTCGATCTGCTCCCACATCGGCGTTGGAATCACGCCCGGACAGACGGCGTTGACGTTGATATTGTACGGGCTCAGGGCCAGGGCCGCCGACTGCGTGACACTGATGATGGCCGCCTTGCTCGCGGCATAGGCCATTTGCACGCTGCGTCCGCGCCGGCCGGAGATCGAGGAGAAGTTGACGATCTTGCCGTAGCTGCGCTCGGCCCGCCCCTGCGCGATCACCTCCTGCGGGACTTGCCGGATCATCCGCCGGGCCACCGCTTGCATACAGAACACCGTCCCTTTCAGGTTGATGTCGATCACCCGGTCCCACTCACTCTCCTTAAGCTCCAGGAACGCCGTCGTCTGCGCGATCCCCGCCGCGTTGACCAGGATATCGATCCGGCCGATTTCCGCGACCGTGCGGCCGACCATGGACTCGATCTCGGCCAGACGCGCGATATTCACGGGATGCGCCTGCGCCTGTCGGCCCAGGGCACGTACGTCCCGTGCTGTTTGCTCAGCCGTCTCACGGTTGAGGTCGGCCACGACAATATCCGCGCCCTCGCGCGCAAGCCGCAGCGCGACGGCCCTGCCAATCCCCTGGCCGGCCCCCGTGACAATCGCCAGCTTGCCTGAATGTCGTGACTCCATATCCTTGTGCCCACGTGCGAACCAGAATCGCGCCAGATAGTTTACCGCAGACGGGTGATTCTGCCAAACCTCTTGGGAACATCCCAGGTTTCCGGGTTTGCTAGCCGGGTGGCAGCGTCAAGCGCAGCTTGGCGATGGTTTGCCCATCCGCCGTCGCCAAGGCCTTCGGCCTTGACGCTGCCATCCAGTGAGCCATATGCCGGACTCCTTCCCCGGCTAATGACAGAACACATCTGCGGCCACATCGCACAGGAATTGTCTGACTCTGTCGTGGTACTGCCGGTGGAAATCGGCCGGCAGGCTGTAAAACATATCCCGGTTGATGAATTGACCGTGTTTGTCGCGTCTGCCGACGGAGGCAAAGTTGTAGTGATGGAACACGCCGTGGTGCGGCGAGGGAGTTGCATCGCCGCTGCTCTCATACTCGCGGAGGCAGCGGACGGCGAACTCCGATCCGGCCGTGGCCTCGCGGCGCGCGTAGGCCAGCGTGTCGTCCCACCACAGCCGGAACCGCTCCCGGTCAACCTTCCAGAGCACTTCGGCGAATATCACCTGCAACGAAGGCGACACCTTGAAATGGTTCTGGCCCTCGGTGGCACGGCCGATGGCCTGCCGGGCGGCGGCAGAGAGATCATCGCCGGAGTGAATGTCCAGCATTACGCCGGAGTCCATAGCGATGGCGTGGAGCCCCCGGAGCCGCTCCTCGAATTCGAGCAGGCCGGCCGCGCCGTAGTCCTGCCCTTTGACGATGCCGACGTTCGGGGCGACATGCGTCATGGGAATTCCCCGCCGCCTCAGTTCCTGGATGAGGAAGGTCAGCTCGGCCTCCGTCGTCAGACAAGCGGAAGCAGCCATGCCCGGCGGGCATTCATCGATGCTCAGCTCAAGATCAAAGGAGGTATCCGCTTTGATGCCCTTGATATGAGAGGAGAGTTCCTCGACCACATCGAGGGCCGCCCGATACTTGCCGAGAAAGCCCTGCAGATGTCCATAGTCCACGATGTCGGAGACATCGAGCGTGAAGAACGTGTAGTCCCGAGCCGCGCCGATAATATGCTTGGCACGTTCCAGGCCACCCGGACCCCGCCTGATCGTGATATGGTCCGCGTCTGCGCCGTATTCGGGGCGAGTGTCCGTCTTGAGCGCCTCGATCACGCCGGCCACCCAGAGCCCCTCGAACGTGCTGCCGGTGTGCCCTTCTTCGAGCGTGCCGAAGCCGTACAGGTAGTTGCTTCGCGGCCGCCGGCCGGCCAGCACATCCTCCAGCAGATTCAGCTCCCGCACGGAATTCTGGATGGCATTGGCCGCGAATTTGCCCTCGTCCATCGCTCGCCAGATGCCGGGCCAGACCGACGTGGACATCCGCGTCCCGATCCCCAGGCGAGGCGCCGCCCCCATCGCCCGCGGCCCCTTATCCGGCCGCAGCACGCGGACATAGCGTCGAATCGTCGGCGCGTCGGCGGCATACATCGTCAGAAGCAGACCCTCACCCAAAGGCATCGTATGCAACGGGTCACCGAGGCAGCCTGTGTTCCGTTCCGGTCCAATCCCGGCGAAGACGTGCTGGCCGTCCGATAGTCGAGAGAGGCAGTACGCGCTCCCACCCTGCTGCGCGCAGGACCCGCGATAGACCGTGCAGGATTCGTGGCTCACGGCAGCCTGCCCCTCCACGATAGCCCTGCAGGCCGCATGCCAGTACGATGGCTCGACAGAGCCAACGATTCGCCATGCCCGTTCCGGGTCCCACGTGACGGTGTCCAGGACGGCGGGGTTGACCGCCGGATCGATCTCAAGTTGGCCGAATCTCATAATCTGGGCAGCGATGGTAATCCGCCAAGCCACAGCCGTCAATGCCGCAGTGAACGCGAAGTCGCCCTACACAGCGGGTGGCAGCGTCAAACGCAGCTTGGTGATGGCGACTTGCCTTTGCTCAGGACCATCGCCAAGGCCTTCGGCCTTGACGCTGCCACCCGATCAGCACACCCCGTACCTCCGTTTCCGGGACGTTGCGATTGCTCCACCGTCAATCCAGGAAACCGTTGCCTTGCCGTCTGTCATGCCGTATAAACTCGGCCATGGCGCGTGACGAACACAACAGGCGCGACCCGCCGGGGCCCACGCAGACAGCCGGGATCGAGTCCCCGCCCAGGACCGTTCTGGGCACGCTGAGCCGGCTCGGGCCGGGCATGATCATCGCCGGCTCCATCGTCGGCTCCGGCGAGCTGATCCTCACGACCAAAGCCGGGGCGGAGGCGGGCTTCTGGCTGCTGTGGCTGATCATCATCGGATGCGTCATCAAGGTCTCCACGCAGATCGAGTTCGCCCGGAACACGATCACCTGGGGCCAGACGCCTCTGAAGGCCCTCAACGGCGTGCCCGGCCCGCGGCTGCGCGTCAACTGGCTGCTGTGGTACTGGACCTTCATGACGATCCTCGTCGTCTTCCAGCAGGGCGGCATCCTCGGCGGCGTCGGACAGACCCTCGCGATCGGCTGTCCCCTGACCCGCGACGGAGCCGAGTACAACCGCCTGCAGGATGAGCTCGTGAGAAGCAGAATCACGCTTCAATCACTCCAGAATCAAGGCCGCGATGATCCTAAAGCCGCGGCACTGCAGCAGAATGTCGCCCGGCTCAAAGAGCAGATCGCCGAGCGACGCGAGCCGAGCGACCCGTACCTGTGGGCGGCGATTTTTGCTGTCGTGACATCGGTACTGCTGTACGTCGGCCGGTACCAGCTCATCCAGGTCGTCGCGACGGCGCTCGTGGCGACCTTCACGCTCGTGACCATCCTCACCGTCGTCGCGCTGCAGATGCGAGCCGGATGGGCGATTCAAGGCGACGAGCTGGTCCAGGGACTCAGCTTCCATCTGCCGCCTGCGGACCCCACCGGCGGCGTCAACCCGATGCGCACGGCCTTCGGGGCCTTCGGCATCATCGGCATCGGAGCGGCGGAGCTGATCATGTACCCCTACTGGTGCCTGGAGAAGGGGTACGCGAGATTCACCGGGCCGCGCGACGGCACGGCGGGGTGGATCGCGCGCGCCCGCGGCTGGATTCGCGTGCTGCACATCGATGCCTGGACCTCCATGGTCGTGTACACGTTCGCGACGCTGGCCTTCTACCTGCTCGGCGCCGCCGTGCTCGGCCGCATCGGGCTCCGTCCCGGCGAGCGGGACATGGTGCGCACGCTGGCGGCCATGTACATCCCCGTCTTCGGCCCGCTGGCCTACGTGATCTTCCTCTCCGGGGCATTGGCCGTGCTCTACTCGACGCTCTTCGTCGCCGCCGCCGGCAACTCGCGGATGGTCGCCGACGCCCTGGGACTCTACGGCCTCACGGATGGCTCGGAGGCGGGCCGGGCCGTGTGGACGCGCCGGATCAGTGCCGTCTGGTGTTTCGCAGCGCTGATCCTGTACGTATTCGTGCGAGCGCCGGCGACGATGATCGTGGTTTGCGGCCTCGCCCAGTCCATCATGCTGCCCTTGCTCGGGGCGGCGGCCCTGTACTTTCGCTATCGGCGGACCGACCCGGCCCTGCGCCCGGGCCGACTGTGGGACCTCCTGTTGTGGACCGCTTTTGTCGCATTCCTGATCGTCGGCGGCTGGTCCATCTTCACCGTCCTCGCCCGATAGGTCCTATAGGTCCTATGCTCTCACCTGCACCTTGGCGAGCTGCTCGTAGAATTGGATGATCCCGCCGTGGTCGTTGCCGGCCTTGCCGTCCGCCTTCAGGGCCTGCAGGACTTCCATGATCACGCTCGACAGCGGCACGGGCACGCCAAGCTCGTGCGCGGTGTCCAGGGCGTTGGCCATGTCCTTGATGTGCAGCTCGATCCGGAACCCCGGCTTGAAATTGCCCTTGAGGGCCGGCGGCATCTTGGCCTCGAGGACCGCGCTGCCCGCCAGCCCGCCGCGGATCGCCTGGAAGACCTTCTCCGGGTCCACGCCGGCCTTCGTCGCCAGGACCATCGCCTCGGACACCGCGGCGATGTTCAGGGCGACGATGATCTGGTTGGCGAGCTTGGCGACGTTGCCGCTGCCGATGTCACCGACGCGCGTGACGGAAGAGCCCATGGCACCAAGGATGTCCTTGACCTTCTCGAAGACATCCTGCGGCCCGCCTACCATGATCGCCAGCGTTCCGGCGATGGCCTTCGGCTCGCCGCCGCTGACGGGAGCATCGAGCATGGCGACACCCTTCTCCTGCACCCTGGCCGCGATCTCCCGGCTGGCCAACGGCGCGATCGAGCTCATATCGATCAGGACCGTTCCGCGCCTGGCGCCCTCGAGCACGCCGTTGGGCCCGAGCACGGCCTCGCGAACGTGCGGGGAGTTGGGCAGCATGGTGATGACGATGTCGCTCTTGCCCGCGGCGTCCTTGCCCGATGACCCCTCTCGGGCGCCGGCCTTGACCAGCTCCTCCATTCTCTCGGCGACAATATCATACACGACGAGCTCGTGCCCGGCCTTGAGCAGATTCAGTGCCATGGGCTTGCCCATGATCCCCAACCCGACAAACCCGATCTTTGCCATCCCTTATCCCTTTCTATTCTCACCACAGAGACACCGAGGACACGGAGGATGAAGAAGGAAGGATGCCCTTATTCTCTTCCTTCTATACTCTGTGCTCTCCGTGTCTCTGTGGTGAGCTTCACAATCGGAAATTTTCCATGAGTTTCCAGCCGCTCTCGATGAACTGCGAGAGCGTCCTTTGCGTGACGCCGTAGGTGATGAAGTCGGCCGGCTTCATGCCGTCCGGCTCGTAGGCACGCACGAAGTCCGGGACCTGCGACAGCCGCTCGATCACGTCGGCGGGAATCGCCCTGTCGATCCGCTCTTCCCGTGGAAGCTCCGGCGCCAGCAGCATCTCCTGAATCGACGGGAAGATGGACATGATGACCTCGGCCCCGGCCAGCTCCGTCATGTGGTGCGTGCCTCGCAGGGCGGCGACGAGCAGGACCGTCTCATAGCCGCGCTGCTTGTAGATGGAATAAGCCCGCTTCGTGACGGCCAAGCCCGCCTGGCGGATGTCCGACTCGCTGACTTGGGCCCGGCGGTCGTGGGCGACCTCCCGCAGATAATCATCCAGCCGGCCGATCATGATCACGGCGAAGCACTTGCCCGGCGTGACCCCTCTGGCCTTCGCCCGCTGCACGCCCCGGCGATACCGTTCCGCAATGGCAATCGCCTGGGGAACCGTATAACTGATCGTCAGCGTACACGTGATGCCTTCCGCCGCACAGTCTTCCAGCACATCGAGCCCGGCCGCCGTCGCGGGCAGTTTCACCGCGATATTCGGGGCCCACCGCGTGAACCGCTGAGCCATAGCCAGCATGGTCTCGCGGTCCCCCGCCCGATTCGGATTCACCTGGGCACACACATATCCTGTCGTCCCGCCGGTCTTCTCATACTGCGGCAGCAACTGCTCGGCCGCGTGCGCGACCACGATCCGCATCAGCCCTTCCGCACGTTTCTCGGGCTCGGTGCTCTGAGCAAGCACGTTCTTGATCTCCGCCGCCCATGCCGTCTTGTTGGCCGAAAGCGCCACGCTGGCCAGGAACGGATTGGTCGTCGCCCCGACGGCCCCGCGCCTGATCCCAAGCGCCAGCTCCGCCGGGTCGGCCGAATCATGCCACCAGGTCGTCCGAGTGTTCTCTATCGCCCAACGCAGGTAATCTTGTTTCATATGCGACTCCTGTCACGTCGGTCATAGAATACGGCCCCGCGCCCTATCCTTCAAGGCCGGCGCAGAGAAATCTCGCGCCGCGTCAGTCCGTCCGAGTCACCATCACAAGCTCGCACCCTGTTTGTAGTGTGCGCGCAAGGACGTCGAACGAAGTGTCAAGCAGGAAGGGCCAAACATCGACCTGCCAACTTCACACTTCGCACTCTCCGCTTCCCGGAACATACCTTACGGCTGCACCGGCGGATTTCAGACCCGTTCCTGCAGGCAGGGCCTCCGACTTGGATGTCCCCTGTCCCCTCGGCAAAGGCCGCCGCGCGGTTCTAAAGCCGATCCGGAGATTGGCTTTGTTCCACACAATCGCCTACGACTGCATGGATGGCATCGTCAAGCCGTAGAGACGCAGGATTTTGCGTCTCTACCAGGCGATGGCCTTCCTCAGACGCCCCGGATTGGCTTTGTTTTTCACAATCGCCCACGACAGCCTGGGTGGCATCGTCAAGCGCAGCTTGGCGATGGTCCGGCTCAGATGGAATGCAGCCCTCGCCAAAGCCTTCGGCCCTGACGCTGCTATCCGCGGCTCCGCGAGCAGCGTCATCGCCTCCTTTCAGTCTCGGCCCAAGCCGCAGCGTCCGCAGTTCTTTGATGATCCTGCACAGGCTGTGCTCGATCCGCCGCTCGTACATTTGCAGCCGGTCCAGCACCATTGCATTGAGGTAGTCCTTTGCGATCATCCGCCCGATCGCATAAGTGGGATCGGTGCCCGGATCGCGCCTCAGCCTCTCCTCGTCTTTCGGCGACAGCTCGTCGAGGAAGGCCCTCATCGACTCCTTGAGCTCCTGGGCGAGCAGGGAGTCGAAGACCTCGTTCTGCAGGCGTTCGGCCCGTCGCAGCCGCCAGGTGAGGCTGACGATCCGCTCGGCGAACGTGGTTTCCATCTTGCCGGCCGGCGCCAGCTCGTCAAGGAACTGGCCGCGATGCAGGTCGAATTCCTGCTGGTCTTCGCCCGCGATGACGTCCTGCCGGGCGAGCAGGCCGTGCTTGATGGCGTTCTGGGCGACGATGGCCTTGCCCTGCGTCGTCTTGGGACCGGTGCTCTTGGCGGCGTTGCTGCGGTTCGCGGACACTTGTGCTTCGGTAGCCATGATAGGCCCCTCCAAAAAGTGAGTGGTTACTATTTACAGTTCACTATTCAGTTATATCAGTATCATACAACTACCCCACTTGGCCGTAAAGTGAAATCATGAAAAAGGCGGAGATTCTTCCCGGTCACAGGGGGGACGCGATAAATCCTTGCGGTACAAGGGTTTCCAACTGACAGCCCTTTGCCGATCGCGGACCGCTCGTTTCTTCGACACAGGCCTGCACGGGATTCGTACGGATTCAGCCTCATCATTGCCGTGAGAAGCCTCTCCTCGGCCGGAACGGGCGCGGAAATTCGGATTCCCCGCTTGCCTGCCTGCCGGGGCGCCTCTACAATACGATGCGCTCGGGACCCTGAGCCCGTTGTGCTCCGTGAAAGTGCAGCCGGCCGCAGGTCGAAAAGGCCGGAGAAATGAATAGGGCGCCCGGATTTGCCGGCAATAGGAGGCTCGGTTATGAGTACACAGTCACGCGTGCACGTCCTTGTCGTTTCCCTTGTATTCTTTTCCTGCGCCCTGGAGGCGGCAGGCCTGGGCGAACCGCCTGAGAAGCAGGCCCGACAGATCCTCGACGCCGCCGGCGTCAAGGGTGGGCTCATTGTCCACATCGGCTGTGGGGATGGGATGCTCACCGCCGCGCTGCGTGCCAACGACAGCTACGTCGTCCAAGGCCTTGATCGAGACGAGGCCAACATCGCCGCGGCACGCAAGCATATCCAGGCGATCGGTCAGTACGGGGATGTCTCTGTGGGGCAATGGTCCGGCGAGCGGCTGCCTTATATCGACAACATGGTCAACCTCGCTGTCTGCGAGGACCTCGGCGGCGTCTCGCGTTCCGAAGTGATGCGCGTTCTGGCGCCTGGCGGGGTGGCCTGCGTCAAGTCGGAGGGCGGCTGGGCGAAAGCGGTCAAGCCCCGGCCGCGGGAGATCGACGAATGGACGCATTACCTGCACGACCCCAGCAACAACGCCGTGGCCCACGACAGCGCCATCGAGCCTCCGAGCCGCCACCAGTGGCTGGCCGGGCCGCGTTACTCGCGACAGCACGACCACATGTCGAGCGTCAGTGCGGTCGTCTCGGCGAACGGGCGGCTCTTCTATATCTTTGACGAGGCCCCCCGGGCATCCATTCTCACCCCGCCGAAGTGGGGATTGATCGCACGCGATGCATTCAACGGCAAGGAACTCTGGCAACGGCCCATCGAACTGTGGCATCCGCACCTGTGGCGGCTCAAGAGCGGTCCGCAGCTCCTGGCGCGCCGCCTGGTGGCGGCGGGCGACCGGGTGTACGTGACCCTGGGCATCGACGCGCCGCTGTCGGTGCTGGACGCGGCCACGGGCAAGACGATCCGCACGTACGAGGACACGAAAGCGACCGAAGAGATCCTCTTTTGCGAGGGCGTGCTGATCCTGTCGGTGGCGCCGGAGGGCGAGCCTTTGCGCAGCGATCCGAAGAGGCACTATGCGACGCCGGCCGAGATGGAAAAGGACGTCACGAACCCGCTGTGGACACAGGCGCCGCGAACGATCATGGCCGTCGATGCCAATTCAGGCGAGGTGCTCTGGAAGAAGGAGTCGTCGCTGGTCTCCCTGTCATTGGCGGCCGACGGCCGGCGCGTTCTCTTCCACGACGGCGCGAGAATCCAGTGCCTCGACCGTCGCGGCGGGCAACCGCTGTGGGCGTCGGAGCCGCTGCCCTGCAAGGAGCTGATGCGCAGCTCCGGCGGCGCCACGTTGGTCCTGTACGAGGACGTGGCTCTATACAGCGGGCAGGCCGCCGCCGGGACATCCACGCAGCGCGAAACGGCCATGTTCGCGTTGTCGCTGGAGGACGGCAAGACGCTCTGGCGGGCGCCGCACCATCCCTGCGGGCACATGGGCACGCCCGACGACATTCTTGTGGCCGGCGGGCTGGTGTGGAATGGCGCCGTGGCCGTGGGCACGGATTCGGGAACGATGACCGGCCGGGACCTTCACACGGGTGAAATCAAGAGCGAGTTCACGCCGAACGTGGAGACCCACTGGTTCCACCACCGTTGCTACCGGGCCAAAGCGACGGACAAGTACCTGCTCTTCTCCCGCACGGGCATCGAGTTCATCGATCATGCCGCGAAGAATTGGATATGTCATCACTGGGTCCGCGGCGCCTGCCACTATGGGATTATGCCCTGCAACGGGCTGATCTACGCGCCGCAGCACCCGTGCGCATGCTACCTCGAGGCGAAGCTCTCCGGCTTCACGGCCTTGGCGCCGTCCTCGCCGACGGTGCAGCCGCGTCGCGATGTGCCCGACGCCGAGCGGCTCACGCGCGGGCCCGCCTATGGGGCCGACCTCCCGCTCGCCGCCTCCGGCCCGAATCCCGATGATTGGCCGACGTTCCGGCATGACGCCGAGCGCAGCGGGGCCGTGAAGACAACGGTCCAGCCGGTCGGCCTGAAGCGCACGTGGGCCGTCAAGTTGGGCGGCACGCTCAGCGCGCCCGTCCTCGCGGACGGGAAACTGTTCGTGGCCTCCGTCCATACCCATAGCATCCACGCGCTCGATGCCGCTACCGGCGAGCGGGTGTGGAGCTTCCTGGCGGGCGGCCGGGTGGACTCGCCGCCGACGATCTGGCAGGGCCGCGTATTGTTCGGGTCCGCCGACGGCCACGTCTATTGCCTCCATGCAGGCGACGGCAAGCTCGTGTGGCGCTATCGCGCGGCGCCGGAGGACCAGCGGATGATGGCTCTCGAACAGGTGGAGTCGGTGTGGCCGGTGCACGGCAGCGTGCTGGTGGTCTCTCGTGTCGAGGGCGTCCCGCCCTCGAATCGCGGGCAGGATGCCCGCGACACGTTGTACTGCGTCGCCGGCCGCTCGATGTTCCTCGACGGCGGACTTCGACTGCTGCGTCTCGACCCCAGGACGGGACAGAAGCTTTCCGAAACGATTCTCGATGACAAGGACCCCGACACGCAGAAGAACCTCCAGGTTCACGTCACGACCTTGAACATGCCCGTGGCGCTGCCGGATATCCTGTCGAGCGATGGTCGATACGTGTACATGCGGTCTCTGCCGTTCGATCTGCAAGGCAAGCGCAAGTTCGTCGGCTACGTCCCGGTCAAGGAGCAGCAAGGTGACGACGTTCACCTGTTCTGCCCCACGGGCTTCCTGGACGATTCTCTATGGCACCGGACATATTGGGGTTACGGCCGGGCCTGGGCTTCCGGCGCCGGCGGCTACTACCAGGCGGGTCGGATGATTCCCGCGGGTCGGCCGCTTGTCTTCGACGACGAAAACGTGTACGGCTACGGGCGCCTCTGGCAGTATTACCGCTGGACGACGCCGCTGGAGTCCCACCTGTTCGCCACGAAGAAGCAGCCGGAGATCGTGGTGGCGGGCAGCGAGCAAAAAGCGGCCAAGAAGGCCGGCAAAAAGGCAGCCGCAAAGGCAGGCACAAAGGCAGCCACAAAAGCAGGCACAAAGGCCGCCCCGGTGACGCGGTTCGTCACGGATTGGTCGGATGATGTTTCCGTGCAGGTCAACTCCATGGTGCTGACGAACGATGCGGTTTTTGCCGCCGGCCCGCCGGACGTGGAAGATGAGGAGGAATCCGTCAAGACGTTGTCCCGCCCGGAAACGCAGAAGAAGCTCGCCGAGCAGTCGGCGGCCTTCGAGGGCAAGCGGGGCGCGCTGCTGGTGGCCGTGTCTCGCAACGATGGAAAGCGGCTCGCCGCGTACCGGCTCGACTTCGTTCCTCGCTTCGATGGTCTCATCGCCGCCAACGGACGGCTGTATGTATCCACCCTCGGTGGAGAGGTCCTGTGCTTGAGCAGCGCCCGGGGCCAGCCGCTCCAGCCGGCCGACGACGCCATCGTCACCGCGCGCAAGGACCCAGGGAAAACATTATGAGGCAGAAGCACCGTCCCGAATGACCCCCTCGGGAGATTCTGGCGCCGCCATCCAGACCGGGGAACTTGTTCACTGCTTCGTGCGAAGTTTCCTGTGCAGCCTGGTCGATAGGTCCTTGAGAAGGCCGGCGTGGTCGGGGTTGGCGGCTACGTTTTCGTTTTCTTGCGGGTCGGTCCGGTGATCGTAGAGCTCATAGACGTTCGGCTCGCCGGCTTTGCGCCACTCGACGTAACGCCAGTCGCCGGTGCGCATGGCGACGCCCTGGTAGCCGCCCTTGGGGTACCAACTGCATCCGGAGTCCTTGATGGCGCCTTGCGGGTTGTCCAACAGCGGCTTGAGGCTCTGACCCTCCGTGCCGTCCGGTTTGGGTAGAGCGCAGATTTCTGCCAGGGACGGGTAGATGTCCACGAACTCCACGAGCGCGTTGCACCTGGCGCCCTGGTTTGTCTGGCCCGGGACGGCGACGATCAGCGGCGCGCGGGTGGCCCCCTCGTAGTTGTTGTGCTTGCCGCCCCACCAGCCGTGCTCGCCCATGTAATAGCCGTGGTCGCCCCAGAGGACGACGGCCGTGTTCTGAGCCAGCCCGGTCTCGGCGAGAGCATCCAGCAGGCGGCCGACCTGCGCGTCGATGTAGCTCACGGCGGCCAGGTAGCCGTGCAGACACTGGCGTCCGAACTCCGGCGTGATCTTGCGGTCCTTCGGCACCTTGGCGTACCAGTAGAAATCGTCCCCGGACCGGGCGGCAAACGCCGGGGCGTTCTTGGGGGCATACTGATTGTCGGGCAGGCGGATGTCCTGCGGATTGTAGAGGTCCCAGTACTTCTTCGGCGATACCCAGGGCACGTGCGGGTTGAGGAATCCGACGGCTAAGAAGAACGGTCGCTCAGGCGTCTTGGCTAGCTCTTGCAACGCCGCGACCGCCTCGCGTCCAATGTCCCCGTCGGCGAGCGTCTCATCGGGCACATCGGGCGCCTCGAACGCCGGTCCGGCATAGAAGGTCCCTCCCTGCCCTTTCTGTGGGATCGGCTTGCCGGAGGCTTTCATCTCCTCGCGGTACTTGCGTACGGCGGCCTCCCCTTCCGGCCCGTAGCGAGGCTTGCCCGGCTGCCACGAAGGCACGCTCCACGACGGCGGGTCATCGATCCCCACGTGATAGACCTTGCCGAGGCTGCGCGTGAAATAGCCGTTGTTCTTGAAATGCTGCGGCAGGGTCACGATGTCCGGCAGGGTCTCACGCAGAGCCGGGCCGATCGTGAAGATGCGCGTGGTCGCGGGATAGCGGCCGCTCAGCAGGGAGATCCGCGATGGGCTGCACAACGCCTGCTGGCAGTACGCCCGCGTGAAGGTCGTGCCGCGTGCCGCCAGCCGGTCGATGTTGAGCGACTTCACGACAGGGTCGCCATAGCAGCTCAACTGCGGACGCAGATCGTCAACGGCAACGAACAGCACGTTGAGCCGCTTCTTCGCAGTCGCCGACGACAGCGCCGCCGCAAGCGGCCCCGCCGCTCCCATCGCGCCGATCGCCGTCCCCGCCGCCTGCCGCAGAAACATTCTTCTGTCGATCATCTCAGCCATGATTCATCCTCCTGCAAGTCACTGTGCAAAGTCTCTCACATGTACCTTCGGGGCGGCAAGCAGGCCGGCTTCCCAGAGCTGGTAATCGTTCGACCATTGTTTGCCGCCGGTGATCCAGTGGCCGGGGCCGTAGGCGTCGGAACGCTTGGGGACAAGGTGCAGCGGGCCGAACGTGTTGCGCCGCGTCAGGACCACGTCCACGAAGACCGCGTCGCCGTCGCGGGCGTCCTGCGTGATTTCCGCCTCGTACGGCTGCCAGGCGATCACGCGCGGAGCGTGCCCCTCGGAACTGATCTTGGCACACGCGCCCTCGAACCTGGGCAGCTCGATGAAGAGATGCTCGGCGCCGGCCGGCCGCGATCCCAGCGGGACGTTGTAGCGGATCGTGCCGGAGTAGAACGGCAGGCCCTGCGTGGTGACATCGCCCACCGCCAGTTTCTCGGGCAGGTCGATCAGGACGCCGGATGCTCCGTCGATCCGCACACCGAACTTGCCGATGAGATAGACGGCCTCGATATTCTTGTCCTCGGAGAAGGCCATCTGCAATTCGAGCGAGTTGTCGCCTTTGACCAGGGCCTCTTTGGGCAGAGGCACTTTCCGGATCGCCGGGTCGATCCACCAGCCGGCGGGCTCGGAGGCGATCTGGCGGCCGTTGAGCCTGATCGCGAAGTGCTCCGGGTGCTCGATACACAGAGTGCCCGGCCCGGCGGGGATTGCCTCCGCGCGAAACGCAAAGGCCATCGTGACTTGCCCATTGACCGGCGGCTGCGGCGAGTACTTCCTGCTGAACCACGGCTGGACCATTTCCCCGCCGCGATGCGCCAGACCGAATTCGTCTCGCACCGCCTGGTCGATCTTCAGAACCTCTTTCGGCCCTTGCCAATTGCCTTCACCAATCCGGTACTTTGCCATGTCAAGGACACATACGTTGTCCTCGTTGAGACTGTACTCGAACGGCCCCTCGCAGGTCCGCGTCCCCTTCTGCACGTATCGCGGCTTGGGAGCAAGCCCCTTGGCCTTTTCCGGCGTAATCACGTACGCGTGCTCGCCGGAGGGCGGGAAATCTGCCGTGAATTCGAGGGCCCCGTCCTTCTCTTGTGCCTCGATCGAGTGCCGCTCGGCGGTCAGGCAGTTCCACTCAGCGACATATCCAGTGCCCGGCACGCGGATCACGGCGTCCCTGTACGACTTCTCGCGGTTGACGTTCATGGCCACGAGGATTCTGCGCCCGCGGTCCACGCGCATCTGGCAAAAGATGTCCGTCAGCGGCTCGCCCGACTTTCCGTCCACGATCTGCACCGGCGGCCGGATGTGCCTTTTGACCTCTGCCACCACGCTTTGCCGGTCGAAGTCACAGTGGCTCATGTGCTTCGCGACCGCTGACGCCAGCAAGACCTCCTTGGCGTCGACATACGCAGGCGGGGCACCGGCGAAGATGACCTTGCCGCCGGCCCTGTGGAACTTGTACAGGGTCATCAGCGTGTCGACGCGTATTGTGGTCATTTTGCCGACGAGAACTGCGCGATAGGGCGCCTGTCCGACCCAGAGGACCGGCCGGCCGTCGGCGTCTTTCTCGATCCGGCACAGGCGGCTCATCATCTCCTCGTCGCCGTAGTCGAAGTCGATCTGCGCCCCGGCCAGCCAGTGGAACAGGTCGAAGTACGCTCGCTCGATCTCCTGCACGGCGGCGTCCTTCGGCGTGGCGATATTGTGCGTCCAGTCCGCATGCACCTGGCACCACAGGCTCTCGACGGGATTGATTACGAGCAGATCGCAGTAGGGCTTGCCCTGCTGCAGGAGCAGTCCCAGCCGTGCGAAGTAGGTCTCCACCGCCGCGTAGTCCCGCCACCAGCCGGACTGGTAGAAGATGCTCGCCGGGTAGTCGCGCTTCGCCTCGCCTTCCATCGTGTACCATGCCAGGTGGGGACATCGCACGTTGATGCCGAACAGGGCCTGCCAGTCGCCGATGGCCTTGTGGCCCTCGAAGTCGAGCTGCCAGCCCGTCACGCCGTACAGCTCCGACAGCAGCCACTTCTGCCCGAGCTGCCGGGCCGCCGAGTTGAGCTGCTTGACGATCCAGTAGCTGCGGTTGCCCTCCGTGAGCACGTCCACGCCGGGACTGTGCATGGACTCGTAGAACCGCATGAGCGAGCCCTGCATCGTCGTCTGGGCCGTCAGCGTGTCCTCGTGCAGCACGTGGCCGGTCAGCAGCATGTGGTTCTGCTCGCACCAATTGTAGATCGGATCGGCCCAGTTTTCCAGGAACAACTGCTGGCAGGTCTCCACGTAGTAGTACTTGGTTTCGTTGACGGGCCGTCCGTCCGGGCGCAGGAACAGCTCCGGCAGCGAATCCACCAGGTCGTACCCGATGCGATCTTCAAACTCTTCCGGGAGCTTGTCGGTCCAGGGGGTCATCCACGTGCCGTTCGCGTTCGATATGCCGAACCCGCACATGACGGCCCCGCGGTGCGGCTCGTCGGTGAAGATCCCGCGAATCGATTTGCCCATCCGGTCGCCGCAGCGGGCCTTGTACTGCTCGTGCGTGAGTTGCAGGAAGTAGTCCGTCGCCTCGCGGTTCATCGTATCGGCGTACGTGTAGCCGTTGTAGAAGCTGCTCGGGGCCATCTCCTCGATTGTAAAGACCAGGACTGTTTTACCCGCGTATTGCGATGCCGGCGTATCGCTGGCGATCCGAGTGCAGTTGGAGTAATTGAGGCCGTCGAGGTCGCAGGCAAAAGCCGCGTAAATGCCGTCCTTCCAGGTGAACTGGCCGGCGGGCGCCGTCTGGAGTTTCATGAACTTGAGCCGGTACTTCGGTTCCTTCGTGACGAGCCCACCCGCCGTGCCCGAGGGCCAGCGGTCCTCGTCGTACAGCCACGCCTCCAGCCCGAGTTTCTCCGCCTCATCCGCGCAGGCGTTGACCAGCGAGAACCACTCGTCGCCCAGGTACTCCGTCGCCAGCCCGGTGCGCGAGTGCATGAAGAACCCGCCAAACCCCATCTCCTTCATGACGCCGATCTGCCGGATCAGCTCGTCCTTCTTCAGCTCCCCATTCCAAGCCCAAAACGCCTTCCCCCGATACTCCGCCGGCGGCTCCCGAAACTGCGCGTACAATGCGTCCCCCGTCACCTTCGGCTTTGCCGCCCTGCGCACCCCCGCGCAGCCGGCCATTAAGGCAACAATCAAGACAAATAGCAGCACGAGAATGAATCGATACGTCGCTTTCATTCGCATTCTCCAAAACGGCCGGTCACGATCCAGTGATTCGACACAGAGAGTGTACTCGTTCCACCTGATCTCCACAACGAAATAGGACTCATCTGAGCTCTGCCCCCTTCAGGGTGGGAAAACGCTCGACCATGCACGCAAGAGTCTCTATTTTGGGCTTCACCCTCAACCCTAAATAGCCGATAATTGGATGAGTAGTGAGATAGTATGTTCAGGTATAATCAGAAATGAAATGCAGAAAAGTCATTTTGGCTTCCGTCATCATGCTCGTGATGGCTTTCGCCGCGTGGGGAGTTTATCGATTGTGGGATGCGCGGTTGTGGCCTTTCTCAACTGGCACAAGCGACAAGGCGTTTCTCGGGACTACGTTTGGGATGTCTCCGCAGGAGGTCCATCGGGCGGTCGGTAAGCACGGCGCGCAGTTGCTGACCTATGACGAGTATAAGAGGAGTGAGCCGTCGCCGAATATTGACACTTTTGGATTTATCCCTGTGTTCTCCGACGACCGGAGACGTGATGCTTCTCTCTACATGTCCTCGGTCGAGATGTTCGACTCAAAGGTGGAGGCAGAGTTCAGTTTCCGAGACGGCCGATTAGCTTCTGTGGGGGTTCATTTCGACCCGATTGCAACCAGCAGGTCCGAATCAGTAGCCGCCACGATCGGCACCAAACTACGCAACGATTACCAATTTGCCGGCCACGAGGAGAGCCCGAGTGTCCCAGGTGCTTATACACTGCATTTCACGTCGCCGAGCGTAATTCCATCATTATGGGTAAATCTCGCAGACCGCGAACAGCCGATTATCATCTTGACCCTCGTGCATTCCTCGGCGCAGATGGATAGAAAGCACGAAGTTGAGAAGAGAGAACATGCAGCATTCGGGGACAAGAAGTGAAGATGTCGCCTAACCAGATCGATTGCCCATCGTGGTCATTGTACGTATGATGAATAACCCCGGTATGATTGAGGCGCAGCCCGGCGCCGACTGGCATGACCTTCAGGAGCGAGTTGCTACCATTCTTTCGGAGTCCGGACTCGCCGCCGAGGTTAGCCGGAGTCTCCAACTGGCTCGAGGAACGGTTGAGGTAGATGTGTATGCCACCGATCCAACGACTACGCCGCCGGCCGTATACCTCTGCGAGTGCAAGCGGTGGCGTAGCCGCGTTCCCCAAGCTGAGGTTCAAGCATTCCGGACGATAGTCTCAGACGCAGGAGCTCATTTTGGCCTGTTTATTTCAGCCACTGGCTTTCAAGTCGGGGCCTTCAGAGTCGTAGAGCACACTAATGTTCATTTGCTCGGCTGGCAGGAATTTCAGAGTCTGTTTCTAGAGCGTTGGTGTAGGACGTTCTGGGTTCCCACCTTACGGACACGTGGCGATAGATTAGCTGGGTATGTAGATCCAGTGAGTAGCGATGCCGCAGTCCGCGAGGCGCACGGGGAGCGTCTCGAACCGGCCGAAGCGCTAGGGCTATTCGTCCACGGCATGTGGGGGCATCCTTTCAATAACATGCTTGCTGCAATGTACGGGCGTCCGAACGAGCCCGTTGCCCAGGCAATTTGGGACCGGCGAAACAAGTATCGGGCATATCTCCCAAAGCCAGTAGCAGATGCAGAATCCCTGCGTGAACTGCTCGTCGCGATGTTGACCTTTACCACACAGTGGGAGCGGGAGACCGGACGTCGAAGTGGCGCATAGCGTCCTCCTTGTTGGAATCGGTGGCCGCAATGTGGCACCCATCTACTGAGGGAAGGAACTACGGTCAGCCACCTGTAAACAATGAATGCTCATAAGCAGAGGACGGAGGAGAATGGGGTTTCCTCCGTCCTCGGATCATTCATTCGTCACACCTTGTCTGCGGTGGGACAGACGAAGGAGGGACGATATTCGCGGTGGAGGAGCTTGTTGGCGGGGTCGCTGTTGGTGATGGTTGTGGATGTCGGTAACCACTCTTCTATCATGTAGCTGCCGGCGCCGGACGACGAACGCGGTCAGCCATCGCGGCCGGGGGAGCCGTCGATATCGCGGCTTGGCTGCCAGTGGCTCTTGCGGCCCCAGGCATCGGAGTCGGCGATCATCGGGTCAGCAGCGATCAGAGAGTGGCCTGCACCATCGGTGGAAGGATACCAGCCGTCGCGGTACTGGAAGTCGTGAATCACCTTCCCGACGGCATCGACGAGTTGAATCCTCTCGCCCCCATTGTCCAAGCTGCCCATATACGGACCGGCAACGTGGAGACTCGCGCCATACTTCGCCACGAAGGCCGCGATGTCCTTCACGACTACAACGTATGTGCCTGGGGCCATTTCGATGTCGGGAAACGTGAAATCGATCCCTTCGGTGAATCTGACCAGATTGAGATTGACGCTCTGCGACCCGATGTTCTTGAGTTCCACATATTCCTGATTTGGGTCGTCGGGGTCTCCTGTGTCGAGGGGATGGTACATGATCTCCGTGATGCGCAGGCTCTCAGCGACCGGCCCGACGGCAAACGTGGCTTGGGTAAGCGCGCTCCAGGTTCCGCCGGCGAGGACTCGACCGTTGAGTTGCACACTCCCGGTCAGCACGACCGGCTTGACGTACCTGATCGCTGTGCCGGAACCTATGGACCGCTCCTCGGCAACCAGCTCGAACGAGATCAGGAAATCGGAGCTGGTAGCGGATTCGTTCAGTGCATGGACGGCCAGGATGTTCTCACCCTGCTTGAGGGCGTGCAGGACGGTGAAGACGTTGAAGCTCTCCGGGTTGACAGCCTGTACGTCGGCATGGCTGCCGGCGGCCGGCGTGTTCCAGGCCGGCGACCCGGTCACGTTGGCCCGGCACATCTCAACGCCGTTGAGATAGGCGACGAAGCCATCGTCGTAACGTACCTTGAATACCAGGGATTCGTAGCGGTCCGGGTTCGCATCGACGACAAAAGGAACGCGAATGTAGCAGCCCGGGGTCCGGCCATACATCAGGCTCTCCACGTTCATGGCAATCAGGGTCTCGTAGCCCGTGTTTCGCTCATAGCCAATCGCGCCGACGCATTTGAGCCAAGCTGAGTCGTTGAACGGCTCGCCTGCCTGCCAGGAATTGCTGATCGGACCCGTCGGCGTGAGGACCCGCTTGATCGCGTTTTCAGAGACGAGCACCACCTCATCGCCCGTCTGAGCAATCCCCGACAGCCTCGGATCGGACCCCTCCAGCGTGTAATAGATGTCACCCGCCGGATTCGGATTCGTCAGTGCCAGTGCGAATCCACCGGGAACATGACCGCCGGGCGGATCGAAGACGGGCGGGTCGATGTTGGGGTAGTAGCCTTCCTTTCTCAGCGACACGACGAATCGGGCCGCGTTGCCATCCATGAAGCCCGGACCCAGCATCTCGCTCTCGGCAGCCAGCCAGTCCACGTCGCGCGTGCGAGTGGGATGGCCGAGGCTCTCGCACGCGTCGCCCCAGCGGGCCGATTCGGCCACGATGGCATCGCGAATGCAGTCGTTGAGCGTCAGATACCGTCGTTTGCAGAGTGCATCGGTGAGGAGGCCTCCGTTGAAAAGGTGCCGGTAGGCACGGTCGGCGAACGACATCATGAAATCCGGATTCTTGCGCAGCGCGTGCCAGAGCGCGGCGATGGTTGCTCCGCCGCTTTTGCCGCTGCGGAAATCCGGGTGGACCCACCCGTTGTTGTGGCCGCGGGTGGTCAACCAGGACCATTCAGCGTCCCACCCGAAATAGAGGAACGGTCCCGGCACATCGTTGCGGTTGGCGCCCCACCAGTTGTTCTCAGGCCAATCCGTCATCCCGACGAACCACGACAGCAGGAGATAATCGATGAATCGTTCGATATCCAGATACTGGCGCATTTCGGCATAGTTGGCGGGATCGGTCATGTCCTTGTCTTTGAGCGCCCCCTTGAGATGGTTCCATCGGGTGGCGTCGCCGCCGTGCGAGCCGCCGTGGCTGACGGAATACCAGTCTTCCTCTTCACCGCCCAGGTACGTTGCGGCGAATGCGGCGTTCGGCTGCTCGACCGCGTTGTACAGACCCCAGTAGAGGCCGTTGATGTACAGATGAACGAACGTCCCGTGCGAGCCCGCCCCGGACATCGCAATCTGTGTGTCCCGGTACCACTGATCCATGGTGTACGTCGTTCGCTCGGGGTTCCAGACACGGGCCCAGGACCGGTTATTGCCGCCGCGAAGGACGAGCTTGTCGAATGACTCGGCGGCCGAATCGCCGTTGAGCGGCCCATCGCGGAGCAGGGACGATTCGAGCCGGGCATCGCCATATTCCGAGCGGAAATTCAGTTGCAGGGAGCGTTTCATGCGGTTGTGGCTGTGAGGCTCGGCTCCGCAATCGGTCTGCACATTCTTGTGCGGCTCATCGGGATAGATCAGCTCCATGGAAACACGTTTCTCACCCGCCCCCCAGTAGAACGTGTCCAAGTCCTCTCTGCCGGCCGCGATGGCGAGCGTCGGGATGGCCTTGAGAGCGTCGATGATCACGTCCCTGTAGGCCGGATGATTGACCACCGCCGGGTCCATTTCATAGTCGTGGTACGCGTAGCTGTTGCCGCCGAGCCAGGTCCACGGCTTAGGGTAGCCCGGAACATCGGCAGGCTGGCGGATGACATCGGCCAGGAACAGATAGGTGTGCGTGTCCACCTCCGTTTCCAGCCAATTGCCCTTGAAGGCCGCTGCTCGCACCACGGTAGTCGTCGTGATGGGGATCGGATTCTGATAAACCGAGCCGTGCGTGGGCGTCGGTCGGCTGCCGTCAAGGGTATAGATGATCGTCGCGCCCGTCGTGGTGGTCGCGATGGTCAGATCGAATGGCTCGACGTGGAAGCCTCGCTCCCGGCTGAAGGTCGGCCCCTCAACGACGCCCGCGTAGGCCGGACCGTTGGCCCGCCCCGGCGAGGGGGCAATCAGATAGCCCCAGCTACCACTGCCATTCGGCGTGCGGCCGAACGATACATCCGCACGCTGCCGGCCGAAATCCGCGACATCGATCAGCGTCTCTCCGTCAGCGGCCAAGAGCGCGATCGTCTCTCCCTTGGCGGCGAGTTCAAAGCCTGCGTGCAGACCGGTGTCGGCGGTATCTCCATCAGCCCAGATCAACAGATACCCCCGCGCCGGGACCGTTGTTGCATCGGGAATGCGCCATTTCGTCGGCGTGGACGGATCGTCCGTCAGGCACAGCCCCCCGGCATCCACGGGCCGATCCGATGGATTGTGCAGCTCGATCCAATCATCCCACTGTGACTGCGGGTCCTTGATCGTCCCCGCGTTGGACGCCATGAGTTCGTTGATCACCAGGGGACTGTCCGCCGGAGCCCCACTCCCAGCATCCGGCATGACTGCATGCACCAGAGCAAGTCCGATAAGAACACTCAAGCGTGCATGCATCGACATAAACAGCGTTGCCTTCCAGATCTCGTTACAGGGACACCGACGGCTGATCCTTCAATGCCGGCTCCTCCGATCTTCCACAGCCGACGGCAAGGACTCCCCGCGCCGCCCTGCCGACAAACGACAGACCTCATTATACCCGACTGACGCCATACGCTTCAAGGCTTTGCAGCGACCTCAAGGCAATGGCGGAGTGAACCGGAAGATGCCCGGCAGCGTCAGGGTCCTGTTCGTAGTGACGCCGTAAGGCGTTTTCAGTAGCATGGGCGTCTCGCCCATGACTCGGGATCACGGGCAAGATGCCCGTGCTACGGGATGCCCTTACGGGCACACTACAAACAAGCCTCGCTCCACGACCGGGGATGCCATCCCCCGGACCCCCGAGATTCTCCGCCTTTCGCCAATAGCATGGCAGCAGACGGCGCACGCCTGCTCCATCCCCTGTGCGTTACACGCATGGCGAATACGCAGGAAGGTAATAGCTAAGAGACGAGAATGTCCCCTTGCCGTCGCGATTGCACGATTGACCCCAAACGCGAGGTGTCGCGTTGCTGAGTTTACCGCTCTCGGCCCCCAGCATGGATAGGGCTGCGCCGCCGGGAATTTGTGTTGGTGAGCAGGCGGCACGTGACGAACCATGCTGGTGGCCCCAAAGCGTCAAACTCCCGGCCCGAAGGGCCGGAACCCGCCGTTCGATGAGGCCTACCAGAAATCAGGGAGGCCGCCCCAGCGCAACCGGCCACCGAATTGAGCATGGCGTCCCGAATGGCGTCCCCCGCATTCCTTGCCGCTGCCACCCGTGGTGAACGGAGGATGCACCGGGAGTGGAACAAGCTGTTTTGCCTGCCCGTTATGCGGACTGTATAATCATAGTCCGGTGGTCACAAGAGACATGGAGCATCTTGAAGGAGAAATCACCATGAAATCAACCGCGTCGCCGTATCTTAAGAACTACCGCTTGGCGGACGTTGTCGGTGCGATCCAAGTAATGGGTGTTTATCCCTGGTCAAGCCGCAAGGTTGAGGCTTGGACACTGAAACTGGGCGACCCGTTGAGCGCGGACAACTGGGACATTGTGTTTCGCGAACACCCGGAATTCTTTCGACTGACCAGTGAGGAATGGGTCTCGCTCCGATGGCGACACGGTTATGACCGGGTCTTCGATAGCAGCCAAGGAAAGGAGTTGAGTGAGGCTGAACGTGCTAAGCTCAGCAAAGAAGAGCAGGACAAGCTGCTCACTCGCAGGCCGCTTGCAGCCGACCAGATTGAGACATTGCTGACGACCGCCATGGAGTTCCACAGCCGGGCGATAGCTCATCAACAGGCGCGTCGCTGGCTAATCCCGCTGCTCTTTGGGCTCATAACTGCATTGTTGTCGTTTCTTGGGGCCGTTCTGGGGGCCATGTTGCCCCTGGTGGCCCAATGGCTGAGGACGTAAGCGACGGAGCGCTTCGAGACGAGATCCGGCGGGTGGAACGTGTTGCAGCATGCCAGGACAACGTTCACAGCGAGGGTATGAGACCAAGGGACAAAAGTCAAAGGACGGAGGAGAGCGATGTCTCCTCCGTCCTCTGTTTATGACAGCTATACCTTGTCTGCGGTGGGGCAGACGAAGGGCTGGCGATACTCTCGGTGGAGGAGCTTGTTGGCGGGGTCGCTGTTGGTGAAGACCTCCTTTTGGGGATCGAACGTCAGCAGCGGGCCCATGGACATCGGGGTTTTGTCCAGATCGACGCCGTTGTCTTTGAAATGCCGCACTGTGCGATTCAGTGTCTCAATGTTGTGGTCATGGCTCTTGACTTTCTCCAGCACCGCCCTAGCCTGGGCGACGGAGACCTTGTTGCTCTCGCCGAGGTAGTAGCTGATATTGGCCAGGTGCGCGACGGAGGCGGAGAGGTGGCCCTGGAAGGCGTCGGAGTTGAGGGACTCGGCCTTGCGGCTGCGCACGGCCTGGATGAAGTTGCCGTAGTGGTCGCCGCCGCCTTTGAACTCCTTGATGACATTGCCCTTGAGGTCGAACGCGACACAATGCGTGTATTCCCTCTGGACCAGGATGCCTTCGCTGCCGTAGAAGATCACGCCGATCTGGTTGCCCTTGGTGCTTCCGAAGAGCTTATTGATTTGCTCGTCGGCGGAGTTATCGACGGACAGGCCGCGAGTCTCGAAAACCATCGTCTTATCGCCGTAGTCGTAGATAGCGACTTCCGTGTTGGCCGTGTCGCCGGCGTCGATGTATTTGTCGTCCTTGCGTTCCGCCTGGTATCCGAGCCGGCCGCCGTAGGCGATCACGCTGTTGGGCTGGCGATTGATGCCCAGACCCCAGCGGGCGATGTCGCTCTGGTGCGGGCCCTGGTTGCCCGAGTCGCCGTTGCCGTACAAACGCTGCCAGTGCCAGTCGTAATGGAAGTTCGGGCGGGTGAGCTTGGGCGAGGTGTACTGAGCCGGTCCGCTCCACAGGTCGAAATCGGCCTGCGAGGGGATCGGGTAATCGCCGAGGGGCCCGATGGACTTGCGGCGCTTGTAGCACAGCCCGCGAGAGAGGTTGACGGTGCCGATGCCGCCGTCGGCGATGAACTTCATGGCGTTCTGGATGGCCGGGTTGGAGCGGCATTGCGTGCCGACCTGGCAGACGCGACCGTACTTCTTCGCGGCGGCCACGAGCGCAGCCCCCTCGGGGATGTCGTGGCTGATCGGCTTTTCGATGTAGGCGTCCTTGCCCGCCTGCATGGCCCACACGCCGCACAGCGCGTGCCAGTGGTTCGGCGTCGCCGTCGAGATGAAGTGGACGGACTTGTCGTCGAAGACCTGGCGCATGTCCCTGACCCACCTGGGCCGCCGCCCGGTCCTTTTCTCGACCGCGTCACAGCCCTTCTGGCCGACCTTCTCGTCGATATCGACGATGTAGGCGATCTCGCAGTCCTTGCGGCCGGCGTAGGCGCCGATGTGATCGCCGCCGCGGCCGTTGCAGCCGATCACGGCACAGAGAAGCTTGTCATTCGCTCCGGCGGCTTGTCCCCTGGCCAGGCCGCTGAACATCGGGGCCGCGGACAACGCCGCTGCCGAGTACAGGGATTCCCGCAGGAATTGACGACGTGTGCGTTTCATCATAGCAGCTACTCCTTGTGATTTACGATTTACGATCTACAATTTGCGATTTAGCACTTTACAGCCGGTCGCGCCCCCAATTGTAACTCGTAAATCGCAATTCGTAAATCTCATTCGTGTCCGCCGCCGCGGAGCATCTCGACGGCGTGCGGCAGAAGGTCCAGGATCACCTCCAGGCATTCGCGAACGGCCTTCGGGCTGCCCGGCAGATTGACCATGAGCGTGCTGCCGCGAATCCCCGCCACGCCCCGCGAGAGCACAGCGAAGGGGGTCTTTTTGAATCCTTCGAGCCTCATCAACTCGCCGAAGCCGGGGACCATGCGGCTGCAGACGGACGCCGTGGCCTCGGGCGTGACATCGCGCGGGCCGAAGCCCGTCCCGCCCGTCGTCAGCACCAGCTCGATCTCTCCGTCATCCGCCAGTCTCACAAGCTCGGCGGCAATCCCGTCCCGGTCATCGGGCACGACGCTCCTTCCCGTCACGGTAAACCGGCCGGGAGGCAGCATCTCCTCGATAGTCCGGCCGCTGACATCCTCACGCTCGCCCCACGAGCAACTGTCACTGACGGTTACTATCGCTGCTCTAATCATCGACGACATCAATCATGTCCCCCACTTTGATTCGGTCTTTTGTAGTCGCCGCTTCGTCCGCCTGTCTTTTCCAGAAGCCGGATGTTGTTGATGGTCATGCCTTTGCCCGTGTACTTGAGCATATCATAGATGGTCAGGCACGCCGCCGCAACCCCGTGCAGGGCCTCCATCTCCACGCCGGTCTTGCCCGACGATTTCACCGACACCGTCACGGCGGCCGATTCGTTCGCCTCGTCCAGCGAGAAGTCCACCTCGACGCCTTCGATAAGGATCGGGTGACACATCGGGATGATGACAGGCGTCGATTTCACCGCCTGGATCGCCGCCACCTTCGCCGTCGCCAGCACATCACCCTTCGGACACGCACCTCGCCTCAGAGCGTCGAACGCATCGGGACCGAGAAGGACCGAGCCCGCGGCTCTGGCCGTCCTCACGGTGATTTCCTTTGCACTGACATCGACCATGCCTCTCGGCTTTTCCACGGGCATCAACCTCCGATTTGTTGCATGAGGAAATCACCGGCGGCGGAGCTCAGTTTTGTGTGCCGGCTTTTCTCCCGCAGCGCTTTGTGCAGCAGGCTCAGGACCGCCTCGTCATCGGCGCCGGTTCGCAGGAGTTGCCTCACGTCATAGTAGTATCCGCCGTACAGGCAGGGCTTGATCCTGCCGTCGCTGCTCAGCCGCAGGCGGGTGCAGTGCCGGCAGAACACAGAGGACCGTCCGCTGATGAAACCGACGGCCCCGACGGCGTTTTCGATCCTGAAGTACACGGCAGGTCCGCCGCTGTCGGGGACCACAAGATTCGAGAGCGCCCCAAACTTCGACTCGATGACGCCGCGGACCTCGCTGTTCGGGACGTAGCAGTCCGCCGGCCCGGTGAGCCTGCTCGTGGGACAGTACTCGATGAATCGGACCGCCACCGGCAGGCGAAGGCCCATCTCGGCCAGGGCCTCCACCTGCGACAGGTTCACGTCGCGCATGACAACGCAGTTGATTCGCACGGGCGCCAAGCCGCCTTCCAGGGCCCCGTGCACGCCGTCAATCACCCGCGACAGCACATCCGCCCCGGCAATCCGCAGGTAGCACTCGCGATCCACGGCGTCGAGGCTGACGTTGATCCGCCTCAGGCCTGCCTCCTTGAGCTCGCCGGCCATCGGCGCCAGGAGCACGCCATTGGTCGTCAGGGACAGGTCATCGACGCCCGGAACGCCGGCGAGTCTTCGCACGAGGCCGACGATATCCTCGCGCAACAGCGGCTCGCCCCCCGTCAGGCGGACCCTCCGGATGCCGCACCGCGCGCAAAGCCCGACCAGACGGATGATCTCATCCGTGGTCAGAGTCGCCGGGCCTTCCGCGAGTCGAGTGTGGCCGAGCGGATTGCAGTAGATGCACCGCAGGTTACACCGGTCGGTGACCGAGACTCGCAAATAATCTATATTCATGGCCGCCATATACTCACAACCCTGATCCCGGAAGCAGCCTGACGCTCACAGGTGCAGCCTTCTCGATTCGTCCGACGCCAATGTCCATGCCGATCAGCCCGTCGGCGTGACACAGAGCCGGAAGGTGGCCCGAGCCGTGGTATTCTACCGGCCGGACAGTCGTCCTGCCCGTCAATCTCACCGGGATCCAGCCCTGCCTCTCAGCGTCCCTCCTTGTGATGGGCTCGTCGAGAGTCATCTGAACGGCGACAGGCGAGTAATCGCGGCCCATCAGCCGATACAGGAACGGCTTCACCAGAAGCTCGAATATGACGAACGTCGAGACCGGATTGCCCGGCAGTCCGAAGCAGTACGCCTTTTCAGACCGGCCGAACACCGTGGGCTTTCCCGGCTTGACCGCGATCTTCTCGAAGAGCAGCGTCACGTTGTGGCGCCGCAGGACCGCCGGAACGAAATCGAAATCGCCCACGGAGACGCCCCCGGAGATGAGGAGGACGTCGTTCTCCGCGAATGCCGCTTTCACGGTCCTGTCGATTACCGATTCAACATCCCTGACGATACCGTAGTCTTTCGGCGTCAGACCCATGGATTGAAGCTGCGCCAGAAGCTGAGGCCCGTTGGAGTTTCGTATCTGCGACGGTCCCGGGGCCGCGGCCGGCGCGACCAGCTCGTCGCCGCTTGCGATCACGCCCACCCTGGGCCGTCTGGCTACGAGCGGCTGCACGTGCCCAACGGAGGCGAGGATCGCGACGTGCGCCGGGCCGAGACGATTGCCCTTTTGCAGGATGACCTGTCCGGCGTGAATGAACGACGCTCTGCGGCTGATATTGTCGCCCGTCCAGCCGCCCGCAACGCAAATCGCATTTTCGCCGACAGCCTGCGTCTGCTCGATCATGACGACGCAATCGGCCCCCTGCGGCACGGCGGCGCCGGTCATGATCCTGGCGCACTGGTTCGGCCCGATGGTCCTTGTGGGCGCGACACCGGCCGGGATCGTCTCGACCGCCGTGAGTGTCCCGTCAAGGTCCGCGCGCCGGCATGCGTAACCATCGACGGTCGCCCTGTCGAACGACGGCATATCGGCATCGGCCCCGACATCTTCCGCCAGGATGCGATCCAGCGCATCGCCCAGATCGACGCGCTCGGTTCCGAGCGGCCGGGCGGCGTCCAGGACAATCTGCAAGGCTTCTTTCAGCTCGATCATGGCTCTCTATAGATTATCTCCGGCTCGGCTCCGAAGCAGGCGCGGTAATCCTGCGGCGTGTCGATACTCATCAGCACGGCACGGTCGGCGACATCCACCTCAAGGACTTCGTCCTCATGGGAGGACACGACATGCCGGGCCCCCTTGTCCGGCGGAGCGCCGGCAAGCTCGTCGAAGAGCGATCTCGCGAACAACACCGGATGGCCCCGCCGCCCGTTGAAGACCGGCAGCACAATCGGCCGGCGCGTCTCTCTGAATGCGCCGATGAGCCGGTTGCCAATCTCAGTCGTGAGGAATGGATGATCGACGAGGCAAAGAAGAATCGCATCCGTATCCCTTGGCAGGCTCCTCAACCCCTTTATCAGGGATGACAACTGTCCCTTTGGATAGTCCTCGTTCACTACCACGTCCACTCCCGACAGATCGACGGACGCCCGAATCACGTCCGCCCGTGCTCCGAGAACCACCGTGGTCCTGTCCACCTCGGAGTCGCGCAGAACAGCGACGATCCGCTCCAAGAACGTCGCATCGCCAAATCGCAGGAGCGGCTTGGGCATTCCCATGCGTCTGGATTCACCGGCGGCCAGTATGAGGGCATGGATCATGAGCGGCCCTCACGCCGGGACAAGGTCATGTGGCCGACGGGCGGCTCATCTCCCAGCCGCCGGATCTTGACAAGCTCGCAGACGATGCTCAGGGCAATCTCCTCCGGCGTGACCGCCCCTACCGAAAGCCCGATGGGCGAATATACCCGGTCGAGCTGGTCCTGCGGGACGCCCTGCTCCCTGAGCTTCTCCAGGATCGTCAGCGTCTTTCGCCGGCTGCCGATCATCCCGACGTACCGCGCGGGAGTCTTGAGGGCCTGTTCCAGGACGGCCGTATCCGATTGGTGGCCCCGCGTAACGATCACGATGTACGAGCGGTCATCGACCCGTATCCTGTCAAACGTGCGCTCGACATCCTCGACGATGATCTCATCGACATCGGGAAACCGCTGCGGGTTGGCGTACTCGGACCGGTCATCACAGACGGTCACGCGAAAATGCACGCTCTTGGCACATCGGGCAATGTAATAGGACACGTGCCCGGCCCCGCACAGGATCACCATGGGCATCCGGGCCAGGTCCTCCTCGGCCGCACGGGCACGCTCTGCAAGCAACGGCAGAGCGGCCGCATCGAACGTCTCAATGGAAAGCTCGACCGACCCGCCGCAGATCCCCTTCTCGTCCTCCGCGGTCCCAGCCAGCTCAAAGCGGAACGTGCGGCTGGCCGGCCGATCGAGCATCCGCGCGGCTTCCTCGATCATCTTCGCCTCGATCAGACCGCCTCCCACGGTCCCGGCGATGCTCTTGCCACCGTCAAAGACCAGCATCTTGAAGCCTTCTTTGCCGGGAGTCGAGCCGGTGGTCGCCGCCACGGTGGCCAATGCGACGTGTTGCCCGCCGTCGAGCAGCGAGATTGCTTTACGATACAGTCCAAGATCATCCATATTTTTTCTCTACACACTTGTATGGGGGTGATTGTATACTCAAAGCCTGTGACAGGAAAGGGGGTTCATATGGCAGAAACGATAGCGTTCACGCTCAATGGGCAACCGGTCACCATCACCACAGACGGCCAGCGTCCGCTCCTGTGGGTCCTGCGGACCGATCTCGGCTTGACCGGCACGAAGTTCGCCTGCGGACAGTCTATTTGCGGCGCGTGCACCGTTCTCGTGGACAACAAGGCCGTACGGTCCTGCGTCCACCCGGTGCGCAACGTCGCCGGCAGAGAGGTCCGCACGATCGAAGGGCTCTCCACGAATGGCGAATTGCACCCGCTGCAAAAGGCCTTCGTCGAGCACGACGCCCTTCAGTGCGGGTTCTGTACGCCGGGGATGATTCTCGCCGCGTACAGCCTGCTCCAGGAGAATCCTGAGCCCACGCGGGAAGAAATCATCGAGGGCATGGACCAGAACTTGTGCCGCTGCGGGGCGCATACCCGCATCATCGACGCCATTCAGGACGCCGCGGCCCAGATGAAAGGAGGGAAGGCATAATGAACGACAACCCGCAAATGGAGCTTGATTTTCACGATATCGTCACAGATCCCAACCTGTCCCGCCGGGAGTTCCTCAAGGCCCTGGGCGGCGGGATCATCATCTTCTTCTGCATCGGCGACAGCTCCGTGCTCGAAGCGCAGCGTCGCGGCCGGGGCTACCCCGAGGACTTCAACGCCTATCTTCGTATCGGACCCGACGGGCGAGTCACCTGCTTCACGGGCAAGATCGAGCAGGGCCAGGGGGCCATCACGTCACTGCCTCAGATGCTCGCCGACGAGATGGACATCAGCCCGGACATGGTCGATATGGTGATGGGCGATACGGCGCAATGCCCGCGGGATATGGGGACATTCGGGTCCATGACCACCCGTTTCTTCGGCCCGCCCCTACGAGCGGCCGGAGCGGAGGCCAGGAAAGTCCTCATCGAGCTGGCGGCCGAGCAGCTCCAGGCGCCCCAGGAACGACTGGCCACGGAGAACGGCGTCGTGTTCGACAAGGAGAACAAGGACAAGAAAGTCACGTACGCCGACCTGGCCAAAGGCAAGACAATCGAGAGACACGCTAAAGAGAAGCCCCCGGTGAAAGACCCGTCCGCGTTCAAGGTGATGAACAAGCCGTTCCTGCGGCGGGACTCTCGCGAGAAAGTCACCGGCAAGGCGCAATACGCCGGCGATATCCGGCTGCCCGACATGCTCTATGCGAAAATCCTCCGGCCCCCTGCTCACGGCGCCAAGCTCAAGCGCGTGGACACCTCCGCCGCCGAGAAGATGGAAGGCGTCTCGGTTGTCCGCGACGGGGATTTCGTGGCCGTCCTGCACAAGAGCCCCGATGGGGCGGCTGCGGCCCTGGCCAGGATCGATTCCGAATTCGATGTGCCGGCCGCGACCGTGGACGACAAGACGATCTTCGAGCACCTCCTGAAGAATGCGGGACCGGAGAATGTCCGCGCGCAGGACGGGCAGCTTGAAGAAGGCGAGAAGCAGGCCGAGACCGTGGTCGAGCAGACGTATCTTGATGGCTACAAGGCCCACGCGGCCATCGAGACGCACACTGCATTGGCCCAGGTCGAGGGCAGCAAGGCGACGGTCTGGGCGTCCACCCAGACGCCTTTCCCGCTGAAGGACCAGATCGCCAATGCTCTTGGCTTTAAGCCGGACGATGTCCGCGTCATCACGCCCTTCGTCGGCGGCGGCTTCGGCGGCAAGAGCGCCGGCCAGCAGGCCATCGAGGCGGCACGGCTGGCCAAAGCCGCCGGCAAGCCCGTCCAAGTCATGTGGGGCCGGGACGAGGAGTTCTTCTACGACACGTTCCGCCCGGCGGCGGTCGTGAAGATCAAATCGGGGATCACCAAAGAAGGCAAACTCGCGTTGTGGGATTACCACGTGTACTTCGCCGGCGACCGCGGAGCGGCACAATTCTACGACATCCCGCACCACCGCACGTCCAGCGTCGGCAGCGCCTTCGGCGGCGGACCCAGCCCGCATCCTTTTGCCACCGGCGCGTGGCGTGCCCCGGCCAACAATACGAACTCATTCGCCCGCGAGTCCCAGATCGACATCATGGCCGCTAAAGCCAAGATGGACCCGATTGAATTTCGCCTCAAGAACCTGCGCGACGAGCGGCCGATCCGCACCCTCAAGGCGGCGGCCGAGAAATTCGGCTGGAAGCCCGCGCCCGCGCCGAGCGGCCGAGGACTAGGCGTGGCCGTCGGCATCGACTCCGACACCTTCGTGGCCCAGATCGCCGAGGTCGAGGTGGACAAACGCACCGGCAAAGTCCGGGTCAAGCGAATCGTCTGTGCCCAGGACATGGGCCTGGTGATCAATCCCGAAGGGGCCGCGATCCAGGTCGAAGGCTGCATCACGATGGGACTGGGCTACGCGCTGACCGAAGACATCCACTTCAAAGGCGGCATGATCCTCGATCGCAACTTCGAAACCTACGAGTTGCCCCGTTTCTCATCGCTGCCGAAGATCGAGACGGTGCTCCTGGACCTGCCCAACGAGGCCTCGCACGGCGGCGGCGAGCCGGCCATCATCACCGTCGGCGCCGTGATCGCCAACGCCATCCACGACGCCACCGGCGCCCGCCTGCTGCAACTCCCCATGACCCCCGACCGAGTCCGAAAGGCGATTGCCGCCATCGCATGAGTTTCGCGGGCTTGGACATGCGTTTGGCAGATTTGGGTGGCAGCGTCAAGACCGAAGGCCTTGGCGATGGTTGTGGTTTCGAAATGGGAGTCACTCCCAGTCATAAATGAGCCATCGCCAAGCTGCGCTTGACGCTGCCACCCACGTAATTGCGGTGTGGCATCAAAAGAGAGCATGTAGACCATACGGGACAATGCCATGCTGAAAGGGGAGAGATACACCAAACGATGTGAGCGATGGAATAGAGCGGGCCATACCCATGAATTGACATTCAGTTGCTACGGAGGCCATCCGTTTCTCGCCAAGGAGCGAACGTGCCTGTGGCTTGTTGACTCGATCAACAGTGCTCGGCGGAAACACGACTTTGATCTTTGGGCCTACGTGTTCATGCCCAATCATGCGCACGTGATCATATGCCCAAGGAAGCAGCAATACTCCATCTCAAGCATTCTGCAATCCATCAAGCAACCTGTGGCACGCAAGGCGATACAATACTTGAAGACAAGCAACCCAGAGGGCCTACGGCTTCTGGCTACGGGGCAGCAAATCCGTCCCTACGAGTTCTGGCAAAAAGGAGGTGGTTACGACAGAAATATCACGAACGTAGAGACGCTCATCGAAGCCGTGCGCTACATC
>Ga0214473_10000278_pt1 | contig 71799 bp, 67 predicted proteins | sample RVTome_7_FD_203509 | JGI IMG/M metagenome (GOLD analysis project Ga0214473, IMG submission 203509) | Soil microbial communities from uranium-contaminated site in the Upper Colorado River Basin, Wyoming, United States - RVT98D197 | ecosystem: Environmental > Terrestrial > Soil > Contaminated >...
GTAATGACTGCGAGGTATTTCTCACGGATCCATTCAATAACATTTGCACTTGGCATGAACTCTAAATCGTCCAAACCAAGCTGAAAACTATACTAAAATCGGTAACTTATTGTTTTGCTCGCCCTAACCATATCCCCAGCGTGGGGATAAAGAACTGCCATTCCTGACCTTACCCGCCTGCAGAAGTTCCAATACCATGAACTTTTTCTTGTTTCAGGATCACTCACGTAACAATCCAGCTCATCCACGGCTTTCATCACTTCTGACTGCGGGCCATGCACTTCGGCGATTCTTTCCCTGAGATTTGGCGTTTGGTCGATGCCGACTGAATAGATTGTGTTTCGAATACTATTGGTTGGCTCGTTTGGTGACGGCTCCTCCGGTGCTTCTACGCTCTGTTCCAATTTACAAACCATAGTGCCACCTGCCTTTCGTCAAAATGAGATGGCACCTCCTGCGCGCCGGACGTGCCATCAATGTTGTGCGTCTGTGCATGCGCGCAAGAGAAAAGCCCTTGGAACACCCAAGGGCTCTGCACGTTCTTCTTAACAAGGTGCTTTTGGTGTTGTTACGTTTGGAGTGACAGTTGCGAAGGGACTACCACGGCGTCCTAATCCACCTTGCCGACGCTCAACTCCGAAGCCAACAAATTCAGTTGGAGGTCAGGATCAATAGGCAGTTGCCGCAGGTACTTAGTGAACTGGGCAAGCATCATACCGGCAGCGACATTGGCACAGTAGATGGTGGTCTTGGCTGTGCACGGGCCCACAAATGCCTCATCCGCGTTGAACAGTGTGGTTGGATAGTGCTTTCGGGACTCGGCATCGCAGGCTGTCAGTATCCGCAGGACCTCAGCGCTCATTCGGCCGTCGGCAAAAAAGGAGACCTTGTCCTTCACAGACTCCCAGATCAAGCGCCGGACGTCGATACGATCCACGCAGCAGAAAACAATGTTTCCGATCTCCATACTCCTTCGGAACCTTTCCAGCACTGCCTGAATCTGAGCTGTGGTGTTTATCCTCCTGCACATCTCCATTGTGGCATTGACCTTCAGTTGTCCCATGTCGCCTTCCAAGTATCCCTGGCTGGCCAGATTGCTCCATTCGACCGTATCGTGGTCGATCAACTGTAACCATGGAATGCCCATGGCTGTAAGCTGCAGGGCGACTTGCCGGCCAATGGCGCCAACGCCGATAACAGTCGCCTTACAGGTGGCGATTCTCTCAGGTGGCACGATATCTTCTTGCCGGCTGTACCGTTCATCATTCTCCGTTGTCATACTGCCATCACCCCCTTTTCATCCCACAGATCAGGCCTGTCGGCCAGTTCATCTAAGACGAACTGCCGCTCGGCGGGTTCCATCTGCTGGAATTCATCGAGGAAGTCATATGGGAAGGCGTAATTGTCGAGGTCATGAACGGGGGTGTCCTTCTCTGGTACTATCTGGTTAGTTGGCCAGTCAGCTGCTTTGATATTGGCGGCGTACTCGGCGTCCCAGAGCTCATGGCTACTGGGGCCAAAGTCATGGCCATAGTCTATGGCTGTGGGAACTAAGACCTGACCGCCGGGCCCGACGTTGAAGCGCAGCCTGGCATAAGTCTTATTGTCCTGGGCCACAACAAAGAGCACCGCCCACTGGCAATGGCCAAAGACCCGCTGGAAGGTCTCTTCATCGATAGCACTGGGCTCGGGCGAATCGCCCGGATGGGAATGCAGCCAAATCCTTGCGAACTGCTCCGGCTTTCGGCCGAGGTCGACCTGGGCATCGAAGAAGTCCGCCACTGCTCCATCGTCAAACTTGACGCTGACACAGGTTACTTCCTGCTTGACCGTGACAAACTCTCTGACAAAGAGCAGGTCATCCGGGTCCGTGATTGCAAAACCGCCGACCTCGTTGTCGGACTTGTCTCTAAAGTACACCAGCTTTGCCCATGCCGTGGGGCTGAATCCAAGGGCAACGCCATTCTTCTCAGCCCGCCAGCCTGACCTCTGTTGTTCCTGTCTGAGGCTGGCTGGTAGTCTCAGACTTGTTGATTGTTGTCTCTTCTCGTTCATCTTCGTTCTCCTGTTCTTCTCTACAATTTGGACATAGGTCATCTTTCAGGCACGCTTCACAAAATAGCTCGCCACACCCTTCGCATGCGCTGACGCAATCGCGGCACAGCAACTCCCCGCAGTGCGAGCACTGGCCGCTGCAACTTAGACAAACGGTTTCTTCGCATCTTCGGCAGTACGTGGAACACTCGCCGCAATAGTCATGCTCGCAGTGCTCGCAGTAGTAGGTGTCCTCAGAGCTCATCGTGCGTCCACAGTCGTAGCAAGGACTGCCGTTCCAATCATCCAGCGATACGTATGGACTATCCGCGCTGTAGGTATTGAGGATGCTCCTGACAAGCGCAAAGAAGTCACAGATCCGGCCTTCTTCCATGGCTGCTCGGATGGCGGCGTAACCATCTCCCTCACAGAGCCTCTCATCGCTGACGTGTGGGTGTGTGACCGAGTCATTGGTAGCTGCTGGGTGCGGCTCCAGGGCGATCACACGGTATGGGCTGTTATAGTACAGATGGTCCAGCCTGTTGAGCTCCAGCTGAACCTTAAACGGCCCCAGGTAGATATCCTCCAGGGTGATCGGCTCTGTTATCACAGAGATGGTGTTCTTCGCTGTGTCGAATTCGATCTCGCCGAATTCCTCTTCCAAGGCGTCCAGTTCTTCGATGAGCGTCGAGAGTGTAGGAGTCTCTTTAAGCGGCCTTTCAGCTAAAGGCCGGATTCGAGGCACGCAATACTCGACTTCACCGAGCAATCGGCTCACCTTCTCGCAGCACGTTTGTGCGGCCGAAAGCCAGCCTCGTGCCACTGCTGTGCTCATCTTGTTGGATTCACCAGTCAATTGTTGGAGCTGGCCGGTAAGACTTGCCATCTGCCTGGTTAGGTCCAAATAGCGGACGTGTTTGAGCGCCGTCAAGGCTTCTTGAATTCTGTTTGCCATGCGGGCAAATTTCCTTATGTCATTCATAGACAAATCCTTTCAACAAAAAGGGGCACCCGCCCATCACCAAGACAAGCAGATGCCCCGAGTGACATGTGCGACGTGTTGCGACTAAACTCTCGCTCCCTCGATTTTTGTCGGAGTGATGGTGACACGGTCGTTCTCCTGCAGCACATAGTCGCGTGCTACCGGCTGGCGATTAACCCGAATCAGATAGTCCGTCGCCTTTCGGCCCGGCATTTGTTCGTTGAAGAACTGTTCCACCGTGGTCCCTTCAGATGCAGTGACATAATCGGCGAAGCCTGATCCATCGTTGTTTATGTAGAGTAGTCTCATTGTCGTTTCCTTTCGATTGTGTTGGTTAGCGATTGGTCGTTTTCTTACATGGTGACATTTACCGCACAGCCCGTTTTTCGGTGGACTGCGCGCACGGGTTCTGTGATCGTTCATAGAGTTTCCTTTCAGATAGGGGTTTGTGTTGATGTGGTGACTACGTGGGCTGCTGAAGGGGTAGGATTGAGGGGGGTGAGGCTACGAGGCGGGCGGTTCATACATAAAGACATCCGCCAGCTTGAACTCCTCGACCGTCCGGCTGCCACAGCGATTGCAGCGATGGTGCACGTGGATCGCCTCGATGGCGATGAACTCCCTTCCGATGAGCTCTCGCTCTTTATGGCCGGCGCCGCACATGGGGCAAGTATCATCCACAATGGGAGTGTGCCGATTGAGGGCATCGATCAGCATCTTGCGGAAGCTTTCCCGGCTCTGCTTATCGCCTGTCACTTCTGCCGCGGGTAAGCTGTCTAAGAACTTCAATCCCGCCTGACAAACCTTCTGCAGGTCCAGCTTGACCGGCCGGACAATCAGCAATTCATTCTTGATGAATCGTGTAGCCTCGGCCTCGCTGTCGAACTCGCCGGCCTCATACAGAGGACCCACACTCTGCGGATGCTTTCGGCCGTCATCGACCTGTTTGATCTGGATCCATACCTTGTAGAGGTTCATGGCACGCGTCCTTTCACTCGTCTGTTTCCAGCACAAACAGCGGCACAACGTCGAGGTTCCCTTCTGCGGCCGTTTTGTAGCCGTAGAACTGGAGCACCTCTCTTTGCGCCTCGCTGGTAAGGTCGTCGAACATGATGGTTAACGTCTCTGACATTCTGTTTCTCCTTTCTGCCTTTTAGGCTTCACATACAAACTCCAGTTTCGGCCGCTGTGCGGCCCGGCTTAGCTCCGCTTCCATCCTTGTTTGCTGCGATGGTGTTAGGGGCGTGGTTGCTCCCCCCAAGGGCCTGGCCCACCTGTCTCGAATGTACTCTTCCTCCACGGATTCGATGTCGATGCCGCACAGCCATTGCCTGGCGTGTTCGACCTTGCTCAGTCCCGGCGGCACCCGCAGGTAGTACAACTGAGCCGTGGATGGACACTTCAGGACCACGATGGCCACCTGCTCGTCGAATCCGTTCCTTGCTGCGATGGGCACCGCAGACTTCTCGTTCGGCGCAAGCAGGCTGTTCACATCCGCCTTCAACAATCGGTTATCACCGTCTGTATCGCAGGCTGTGAAGGGCAGCTTCTGGAGCAGCCTTTCCGGCCCAATCTTCTTCATCAAGGCTGCCCTGAGCTGCGCATTCTGCGTCCTGAGAACCTCAAGTGGGTCCAAGTCGTCAGGCCCCGCGCAGAAGATCTCTTTGCTCACGGGAACTCCGATCATGAAGTATTGCCTGGCTTGGCCGTGCCGCCAGATATCCACCCGCTGATGGTTCCGTACCTTGCCGAAGCCGCGAGTTTGTCCTCGAGTATCATACAATCGGATCTCGTAGTCTGGCTGGCGACTCCAGGTGTGCCCCTCGCCAGTAATGTCATCGAGAGCGGACTGGACCTTTTCCAAAAAGCCTTCGGTCCGTTTCCAGGGAGGTCTGGGCTTGGCGGTTACCTCCAGCCAGAGACGCCCGCCCGGCGTGTAAAGCTGGAAGCTCTTTCTGTATGGCGTCCATACATAAGCCTGCCGGCCGTTGCTATATACAAACTCTTCGCGGGCGAACCGGCCCCGCCTGCTGAACTGGCGGAGCGTGCCTTTGTATCCGCCTATCTTGATTCCGTGGATCTCGTAGAACACTTCCTGGATGGGGAGGCTACAGCCGGACTCGTACCGGCTGACCGTCCTGATCATGCGTGCCTTCGGCCAGTCGCTCCGGCTCCAGTCCTTGGTCGTCACAATCCTTTCGCCCGGACTGCCTGCAGGAAACTCGATGTCTTCGACCTCCGTGATCCGTCCGTCTTTTACGGTTAAGGTGGTCTCTTGCAGCTGGCCATCCTTTAATATGTGGACGCTTCCATTTTTGATCTCAAGGTAGCGGTTCCTTCCCCAACCAGCTTTTGTCGTTAGAAGTCGCATGGTTTTGTCTCCTTTCTCAAAATGGGTCTTTGGTCTGCTCACAGGGTCAGTCAACCACTCTTCTGTTTACGGTTTCATCGTATTCCCGCTGGGCGTAGACTACGTACCTGCCTTCCGGGATCCCCAAGGCGTTGTGCTCGGGGTGCTTCAAGGTCGCTGCTCTGGCCACCTTCATCAGGATGACCGGCCCGGCTATGGCTCCTATGCCCAGGCTGCCCAGGAAGCTTCTTCGGGTTATGTAGCCTGATGCTGCTGTGGCCCGGGTCGCCGCGCTGTCGCCGAGAGCCACCGCATCCACCTGGCCCCCTGCAAGCTCGTGCTTGTGGCCGGTGATCTCGCCCTCTGCGATCACGCGAGGGTCGTTCATTTTGCGGCCTGCCTGCTCGAACAGGTCCTGCCACTGGCCTTCGAGACTCTCCGGCACCGGGATCAGGATCATCTCACCGTGTCTGTACGCTTTCATGATGTGCTCCTTTCAAAACTTGCCCGCCAGACATCGGGCGGACTTGTCCGCCTCTGGCGGACTGTGCGCAAAAAAATCGCCTCCCGCACTGTGCGAAGAGGCTTGCCTGCCGGTTGTTAGGCAGGCTCTCTGAATTCATTCGATCGGACAACATGTTCAGGCAATCATAGGCATCACCTCGTTTTCGAATTCACGATTGTTGTTATTCTTGATTGGTATCTGCGTCCCGCAGCCCCTCTAATACGGCTTCAACATCCGCTTTGGCTTGCTTCAGGACCCGGATCGCTCCATTGAGCGTGCTCTCACCGCCCTCAACGATCTCCACGATCATAAAGCTGAACAAGCCGTCCCCGATGTTTTCACCGGTGACTCTGGCCAGCAAGGTTTGCAGGCTACGACAGTCTCGCTGGACATCAATAGGCAGCAGATCGCTGTGCGGATACGCATCATAGACGGTCCGGGCGATGTTGATCCGTTCGTCGTTCTTAGGCATGATTCTGCTCCTTCTATACTTACAAGGGTCTCTCATTTACCGATTAGATGCTCAGAGTGAACCGTCTTACAACCAGGGCGGGACTTCTTTGCCCAGTGCTTCCAAGACAGCCCGGCAGGGGAATTTGTAACTCTTGCCGTTGCCGGCCCGGCCTATGACCGGGTACTTGCGGCTCTTGAGCCGCAGACCACAAATCGTATAGGATTGCCCCTGGAAGATGAATTCCTTGCCAAGGTCAGCCGGTTCAAAGCCAAATAGCTTTGCATTGTGTTTGAAGGACTCAGCCTCTTCAGTGAGCGCCTTGCCGCCGGCGTCCCGCACTGCAATCTTCAGCTGAAATCTGCAGTTGCTTGCCTCGAATGTGCAACGGCCTAAGTCAATCACTACACCTAACTTCTCTGCCAATGGCTGCAGAGCCGCTTCCAAGTGTTTTCGAATGTACGTCACTGTGGCTCTGTCTAATTGTCTAATGGTGGTTTCCATTGCTTGGTTTCCCTTCAAAAAGGTGATCTTCTGTTTATCTTCTGCTCCGAGGACTTTGCCGATAGTCCGGCATAGTCCCCTTTGCGTCTAACCGGCTCTTCCCCCGATGCCCTGCTGCACGATATTGACGCTCAGGTGCTCATCGTGTTCCTTGAGCCACCCCTTGACCGCCCGAAGGGTTTCTCGGCCGTCATAAGCCCGGTGCTCTCGCAGGTATTCGAACAGGCCGTTTCTGGCGGCTGTCTCGCTGCCATACGCACGGACGTGAACGACCTTGCATTTGTCCGTGAGAACCACGAACCAGTCCTTTTTCTGCCGGCCGGTGGGCATCACATAGCAGGTATTTATCCTTTCGCACAGCCTGTCGATATCTTTGAAATTGAGTGGTTTCAGCGAGCCACCATCCGTGGCGATATCCTTAATCACCTGATCGGGGATTTCTCGCCCGGCTGGAAGATTCTCATCCTGGTGGAACCGCAGGGCTGCCAGGATAGTAGCCAGCTCGCGGCTATCAACGACCAAGGCGAATTGCTTCTTCAAACGTGACATAATCTTTCCTTTCTTCAAAATAGGTTCATCGCTCGATATGAGCGTGGAGGGTGATGCGAAGACTCAATGCTTGTCAGCTTCCTTGCGGATTACTTGCTGTCTACAATTTCGTACCCGGTGATTTCAGTATCCAGGATGTCCGCTGTGGTTATCCTGTCATTGGCCGTGCAGTCCAGCTCGCTGACCACGTCTGAGATTTCAACACCCTCATCCACTGCCATCACAAGGCGCATCTCTAATTTGATGGTTACCTTTCTCATGGGTATCTCCTGTGAAACAATATAAGCGGTCAACTATTTGCCCTCACCTTCACTGCACAGACACTGCTCAGACGCCTGAAGTTCGCATCTGCACATGGAGCACAATCGCGTAACCTCAGTGCCCAGATGTTGGGGTTCTAACGCAGAGAGGAAGGCATCACTATCCATCTGCTGGACTATTCGTTCGACTTTTTCCCGGGCCTGAGCCTCATTGTCTGCTTTGACTTCGAGAAGGATCGACCCCGCGTAACGAATTCGAACTTGATAGTTATTCATCTTTAATCTCCCAAAACGAAAGGGCACCTGCTTGTCTAATGTCAAACAGATGCCCCAAGTACCATTTGCGGTTGGGTGGCAATGCCACTCAAAACTCCGCCGGCTCAGTCTTCATAACTGACGCCGACATCGGCGATGAATCGCAGCAGCTTCGCCAGATCGTAGTTCTCGAAGAACACGTCCTTCGTAGCATCGGCCACTGTGCCGTCCAGCCATTGTTCAATGGGCAGAGTCGGCAGAGCGGCAGTCAGACCTTCGGCCTCTATCGCCAATCGCCTGAGCTTCTGGACTATCTGGCCTCGCCTTTGAATCTCATCGAGGGCGTCCTTGATAGGCGATGGGTGGCCGATCACGTCTCTTAAGATCCTGATCTCCTGGGCAAACTGACGTGACTGCTCGCCTCCGACATCGAGGCTCTCTAATACCGCTTCAATCGCTTCATAGACTTTGTCAAGCATAGTTGCCTCCATCGTTTCTTTGGGTGGTTGACTTTTCAAGGTCATGTTGTACGGCTGGTATTCATGGTCCGGCGGCTCGATGGAATTGCCCTCGGCATCTTCGTAGTCGCACTGGTCGCCAGCGATGAACTCCTGATGCGTACAAACAAACCTGCCTTTGCGGCTCTTTTTGAACGTCTGAGTGACAAAGCCGACCGTTATCTTTGTGAACTTATTCATGATCGGCCCTTTCCGATTCACTCGGCTTCTTTCTACTGCCTTTCAACAGGGCGGCAGCGTAGTTTTTGATCTCTTGCCATTGGCGCTGCAGACCAGCGGACAGGTCAGAGGCATATTGGTCCCCGAACTTGATCAGGAACTCGTAGGCAACCTTGTCACCTTGCTTTCTGGACATGAGGCAGGCATCTATGCACCGGCCGTTCCATAAGCCTCCTTTCATAGCGCCGGTAAATATGCTGTCCCCATGGTCGGCAAGGTATTGAGCCGCCGCCTCGTAATTGGCCCCGTTCGTGTTTTGCTCTTGATCGGCGTTATCCGCAGACAGATCCACTTCCGTGCAGACACCTTTGGAATCAATGACCTGCAGCACCGGCCGCAGGGAATCGGGGTCGGTCATGATTCGATGGGTATATTCAGCCGCCTCACGGACACCCCTGGCGTTCACGTCAATGATGTACACAACGCGGAACAGCGGCTCATCGCCTTTTTCTTTGGGTGGAGGGCCAATCTTCATACCTTCGCACGTCATGCTGCCGTGCTGCACGCCCCATGTGTAGGGCTCCTCACAGGCGGCGCAAAGCGCCCTGACTTGATCGGACGGCTTTTCCACAGATACGGGCACTTCTTTGACAGCCTCGTTCTCACATAATGGGTTCTGACAATACTTTTTCATAGGTCACCTCGGTAGTCTCTCAGTTGATATTGAAATGTTTGACTAATCGCTTTCCTGGTTCTCCCTGAACATCTCCGGGGCAATCTCTTTTAGGGTCTTGGGCTGCCAATGCAAGTCTCGCTCGATCGGAAGGCCCATAGGACCATTGACGCTCTCAAGCTCTGAAAGGCTGAAGTAGCCGAGCTCCTTGCAGTGACCATCAACAAGGCCAAAGAATCTGTCCTCTCCGTCGAACTCAACGCCGTACCAACTCCAGGAACTTGAAGGACTGAAGTATTTAACATGCGCAACGGCCTTCCCGCCTTTGCCATCCTGGGAGTACAACGGCGGCAGTTTCCTGCGGAGTTCCTCTGTGAGTAGCTTCATCCCGCGGTTCCTGTTGTTGGCGGCCCTCTTGTCTGCTGTAATCACTGTGCCGCCCCCGACGCAAATCACACGCTCAGCGGGGATGTTCATCTCCTGAGCCAGGCTACCCAGGAAAGCAGCCATGTTGCGGTTCTGCTCTTCCCGGGAGATCGGGTCGGACTCTATGGCCGGTATCGGCCGAGTCAACAACTCGATCTGATCTTGCTCGAGTTCTATGACAACACGGCCATTATCTTCAGCATACCACTCGAAATAGCCCTGCCCCTGGACGTAGTCTGCAGGAGGCAGCCCTGCCGTCATGTCACCAGCATTGCCCTTCTGCAACTGTGAAAAACCTTCCATGTACTTTGCGGCTTCTTCCGCATTTGCAGACTCTCCATCCCCGCGAAGCCTTACCTTCGCGCCTCTGATATCTCTGTGGAAGTTGCCTTCCAGATCAAAAATAACCTTGTCGTTCATACCGGCGAACGTCATCCAGCCGGTCACTTTGCCGGGGGCTGTATTGTCCAACTCCCCTTCGATCAAATATTGTGTTGGTCTCCACGCCATTTGGATCACCTCCACTTCTAAAAAGCGATGGCACGCTTCGCTTGGAGAGCGTGCCATCATAGGTTAAGTTAATTGTTGAATTTGCAAGAGAGAATCTCTTGCTATTGCTGGGGATTGCCCTGCGAGAGCCAGGCCGTGAATCAGAGCCTACGAGTGCTCTTGCGTCTTGACTATGGTTTGCCCTTGTCCGCAAAAGGGGACTTGAGCGTCTTTGAGGAGCCGTTCTTGTAGGCAATCACGACGGTCCTGTCGGCATCGATAGTGATCGTCTGCCACTCGCCCTTGACGGCATCGATGTTTTCAACGAGCTTTGACCTTAGATACTCGCCCGGTCCCGCGATCTTGGCCCAGAACAACTCAAGCTGCTCTTCGAATTGATACTCCTGCGTATCATACGTGTCCCCATCCTCGGACCAGCCGCCGAGATGAAACCATAGGTGCGATGGACTCAACTGCTCCCGGGCCTCGGGCGTCACAAAAACTTGGTCCGCTCCGTGCCAGGACTGCTCGACCTTCTTGGGAGCTAACACGGCCACGAGCACATCAGAGTCAAATACCTTGCCATCGCTGGTCTTGGCTGTAATCCTTATGGACTGGACCGCCACGAGCACTTCGGACCACAGCCAGCCGCTGCCAAGCTCTTTGCCCAACTTCACTTCGACTTTGTCCACTGTAGGGAGCTTCGCCCAGGTGTAACCATCGTAGGCCTCGGAGATATTGACCGGCACAAAAGGCTCGTCAAACTTGCCTAACGCTGCCAATAGATGAATGTTCGCAGCGGCGTGTTCCTGATCTTCTAATCGCTCGCGGTTCATCCGGTAGCACTGGGACAGCGGAAAGTCTTTGGACTTGATCACCTCTATGGGCTCCGGTGTATCGCCGCTGAGAAGGCCCACATCGAATACGGGCTCAGCCTCCGCCAGCTTGACACCAAGCTCTTCGGCCCGCTTGTACTCCTTGAACTGGAGCTTGTGCGTGCCTCGTTTCTGAATAAAACAGTAGGCCTCGATTTCCAGCGCCGCCTTAAGTGCTTTGAACGCCTTGTTCTCGATAAGCTGCGTTCGGGCTGGAAGCATCATCCGAATGCCCGTGGGTTCGCCGGTCATATCGACCAGGAACACGAGCTTCTCGGTGACGGGGCTGTAGGCAAACTTGACGACCTGCCCATGGAAATTGACCAGCACCAGGTCGCAGTAGTAGCTGTCTCTCCAGTGGTTGTGCCACTCGTTCAGGCGGTCTCTCTCGCGGACCTCAATCTTGCAGCCAAGCTCAGGATGGTACACCGCTCTGTGGGAAGTAAATGGCCGCCGGGGGCAGGTCTTCCCATCCACAATCACGTTCAGTCCGCTGAATACGGCGTGTTTCTCCACTTTCGATAGCTCCCAGGGCTCGTCGGCAAACGTAAGCACCGTGCCGTTACCGCAGTCGTCTGCTCTTTCCAGCGTTATTGGCTTGCCCGTCCAGCCATCCTTGTCAATAACGATCTTCTTGCCGTTCGAGCAGATGGTCACCTTACGCGGGGCCAAGCAGAAAATCCCTACGCCTGCCGGGTCCTCTGCTTCCTCTAAGGTCGAGTCCCAGTCCGACTCGCCCATATCGAGCAGCTTGGTAAAATCCTTGATCCCACATCCGTTGTCCCGAACCGTAACCAGACCATCCTTGTTGGTGATGGTTACTTCCGTTGCACCGGCCCGCCGCGAGTTCTGCAGAATTTCAATGACCCTGCCATCCAGTGTGCCTGTGAACAATCTACTGGCCTTTGTCAGCAATCTTTCACTGACTTTCGCACGTATTACAGTTTCCATTTGAATACCTCCAAAATGTGATCTGATGGCACATCTCGCGCGTTGAAGGTGCCATCTGCTTCTGTTTCCTATGCACATAAAGAAAGAGCCCCTGGAACGCCCAAGGGCTCTCAAACGAGTATGTAAATCTCAGGACCAATCAGGAGGCGCCTGCCGGTCCTGGGTCTAAAATGATGTGAACTTCATCTCTCCGCCGCGACGGCATGTCTTCTTTCGTTGGCGTACCCTCTGGCTAACGTGGCGCAAAAAAAGAGCCCTCGGAACACCCGAGAGCTCTCATACTGACCTCCCTGTCAATTCTACCTACGGTCCCGGCGGTGGATCAGGCATGAAATTAGGTCCCATAGGTCCCGGCATCATGTAAGGATCCATCATTTCCGGCTCCATCATGTCTTGCGGCATTAGCCCATACATTTCCCCGGGCGTCATACTGTGACCGTAAGGATCGGGGCCGGCCCCTTCCGGTGCCATCTGTCCCGCAGCTCCGAGCATCTGCTGCCCGAAAAGCTCAGGGGTCATCAGACAGTCGCCGTAAGCAGGCATATCGGGTCCATATCCCGGTGGCGGCGCACCCTGAATCAGGTCGTGCGCCTCGATGATATCATCCAATGATGCAGGCCCTGGCATCGCTCCAGACCCCATCCCACCCATGGATGGCTCCGGCATCACAGGCTCGAATGGAAGAGCCTGCTGTGACAGTTCAAACAAGGCCTCGTGCGCATTGAAGACTGCTTCCATTTGTGCGCCCGGGTCGAACTGACTGAATTGACTTTCCATCATCTGCATCTGTTGCTCGAAAAAGTCCTGTGGATCTATGGCCGCGTAATTCACTTGCCCCGGCAAAGGCTCAACAGGAGGTAAGGCGTACACCTGACCCGCATCGCTAACAGGCAGCGGAAGAGCTACCTCTGGCGCCATGTCTCCTGGGGAGATTAGTCTGTCCGCGAGCCTTTCAAGATCCAGAGCGTTCTCTATCAGGTCCTGATCGGCGTTGCGCTCAACTATTTGGTCCAAGGACATAGGCTCAATCCTGCTGGCCAATCTCATCTGATGCTCGAACAATGCCTGGCTCATGAGGCAATCGTCGTATTCGACGCCCACCACCTCAGAGTCCTGCGGTAAACCGCCAAACCCTCGAGGGGCAGGAGTGAACGGTGCCTGCATAACTGGGGCCTCGTATGGGCCATAATCAGGCTCGAACAGCTCCATGAACCCTGCCTCCGGCATGTAGTTTTCCGGAAGTTCTCCCATGTACACTTCGGGTCTGGCAACCGAATCCGGAGAAATGACATAGTCATCACCCGGGACCCGTGTTACCGGCCTTGCGAAATCACACTGACCCGCATACCCAGGGATGGTAGAGCCCACCGATCTTTGTCTTCGCTTACGGTATTTGAGTACTGCCTCCCTCAGCTCTCTTGGAAGAGTCATAATCTGTTCTCCTAAATACCAGTGTTCATTCTTTGCGATTCACACAACAACCCATGGTACCAGAACGCTTCCAAAACCTGGCTAACGGGTGGATATCTTCTCAGTGATTTCTCAATTGCCTGATTCAGAATAACACGGGGCCTGAAAACGCCTCTCGTCGAGAACAATCTGGTTGTAGAAATATCTAACTCAAAACTGGGCTGGCTCGCGCCAATCCGTATTTCTTGTCGAGGATTCGCTTCATGATGACTCGGCTGGGCCGGTGCTTTCACGTGCTGAAATCCTCAGCGAGCCTTTACGTCCCGTGGGACGGCTCGCCGTGTTGTATTGAACTCGTTTTGAGGAGTGGAGAGTAGTGAATCGGTTGGAGCTTAAAAAGGTTTCGGTTTGGCCTGATTCTTCAGTTGAAAATCTGGCTTCTACAACGTACATTGCCTGTACTGGTTGCACCCTGATGTCTTGGGCCAAAAGTAAAGACTGTGTAGCGTCCTTGGCATTGGCACGAAGCCGACGGGGACGGAGTCTAAGAAATACACATGTTCTGAATCCCAAGAGCTAAGGTATTCTAAAGATCGATAGACTCCCTTTGAACGCCATGAGGCTTGGGATGTTACACGGAATCCATATGTAGTGAGTGCATAGCCAAAGATGAAAATACCCTGGAAATTACACGAGTGTCGTAATCTGCCCAAAGAAGGAGTCCAAGTCCTCTATTCTATGGACAATGTAATCAGGCACAAAAAAACGTGGAGACTTGTTGTTAGACGTGAGGCAACTTCACAAGATTTGATGGAGAATACTATTCTCGAAGAGGAAGGCCAGACACTTTGGGAGACCTATCTGGAAATAACCCACTGTCCATTCTGCGGTGAGAAACTCTACGATATACAAGACACTGATTATGAAGATTATGGCAAATTCGTTCATTTTGACTACAGTGAATGGAAGAGCAAGAAACAGTGAAAGAACACTGACAAGGGGATCAAATCGCACCGTCAAACGCCACCCCTTTTGATGTCACTTACGCCTCGCGTTCTACTGCAAGAGAAAACAATTGAACGTACAAATCATAGTCATGTCCGAAGATCTCATTGATGACTTTCGCGCGACGGTTGATGCCGGAAGTTGGAAGTCAGGAAGAAAGGAGCGTTTGTTGTGAAAGCATTTCGTGTTTCTGAGGAAGAGGCAATGAGTAGGTGTTCATGGTGTGGTCAGTCCATACCTGAGGACACACCTGTTTTTGGTTTCGGAGGCAAGACGAGACCAGGTGTGGACATGGCTGAATTCGAAGGTGCGACCATACGCATCTCCTTGGTCACCCAGGACCGTACCGTCATGGCAATTGTTCCCACTGCCGATTCCCATGCCCGGCTGGATGGGCATGACTTTATGTTCATGGTCTGCTCGGAAACCTGCGGCTCTGAAATGAAGGCGGTTTTGGATGCAGAAATTGCCTTTGGCGATGCACTTGTTGAAGATATCGACAGAATTGAGAACAACTAAGAGAGTTCCAACCAGCACATGAATGCCGACCAGGAAGGACCACACCTTTGAAGGCTCCGCCCGTTCTGGCGGATTAACTTGGCCATTTGGTCAGTACCGCGTTTCACAACGGGACTCATGCCTGATGGATAACAACAGCTTCCAACTCGACCCACCGTTATACCTTGTCATGGGCGAAACTGGATGCTGGCGCTGCGGCGCAGCCATGCCCGTAGTCGCAATCCTATGTGAAAACATCGCATCCCCTGACGAGGGGCCATACATTCTATCGGACACCGCTGCACTGTCTCCCGAATTACTGAGCTTCATCCAACGACGATGCCCGACGTATCGTCTCACGTTCTCCAAGACAGTTCGTGTGAAATGCTACGCAAACAATTGTCCGAAATGCAATGTCATCTCCGGCGATTTCTATCTGCACTCCGAACCGGGAGCGCCGTTCTTTCCGACAGATCCAGATGAGGCTGCGTTGCTGACCATCGAGACTATCCCAATCGACCACGCGTGTTTTGCTCGCTCCGGTCGTGGATACGGGACAGGCGGTCTGATCCTGCAACACGTAAAACGTATTGGGCCGACGTCGACTCACAACAACGTGGACATGTGACCGAACCAGGGGATGTACGGAAGCGGTGGATTCCGGGTGTTCTGAAGTGGACATATAGTTGGCCGCCGCCCCGTGATCCCAAACGTTGGGCGTCGCAAACACGGCATGAGGGTACCCGTGACCCCTTGGATCAACTTCGCCGTTCATATCGCTTCGTCCTGCCTCTTCTCTGTCTCGTTCGTGAAGAGCGTCAGACCCGCCGCTCTCGAAAAGAGCATCGGTCACTCCGCGTACCCGAGGTGCGCAACCTATCGTCTCATCTCGTCGCTCTTCATGTTCATTGCCACCGCCAACTATGTCCTGTACTACCGGTTCCCACTGCCCTTGCCGATGCGTCGGACCTTCCCCAGGGCCATGGTGGGTCTCGGAGGGCATCGCAGCCCTCATCGCCGTCCCATCTGCCTGCCTCATGCTCCGGGGCGTCAAGGGCGCAGGACACGAACATTACTCACATTCATCGACCGCAGCAGCCTGTCAGCACACTCAGGCTCATCCATTACAAACCGTATCGGGACCGCCTGACAAGGCAGGGACTCTCGTTGGCCGAGTCTGAATTTCTCCAGGCTCCAAAAAGTCCAAGCGGTCAACAGAATGTTGACCACCAACAGCACCATCGCACAAACCATCAGTATCTTCTGGAAAGCCATTCTTGCAGCAGGCATCCTTCTTCGCCTCAAGCTTGTGCGTTTCATACTGTCCGTAGTCATGGTTCTGGCCCTCGCATTTTGAGCTGTTCATTTTTCATGTAGTCGTCCATACAATTCAGGATTTCCTCTACGGTGATAACATCCTGCAGCCACTGAGACGCACAAACCTGAGGATAAGTGACGTTCTCCGAGTCCGGGGAAGGCTCCCACTGATTATTCACCTGCAAATGGTTTTGCCTCATATCGGGATTCGTCAGGTTAATCGCATTCTCCCTCAAAGGCGGTGTTGGGACGCACGTTACGGACACCGACACATTACAGGGGCGCTGTTGTTCATCTTCAAGTTCTGAAAGTCGTCGCCCAACATTGCTGGTTTTGACGATACAGAACGTTACCAGGACGAACATTGCCAGGATGATTACTGACAAGACCTTTTCTCTTTTTCTCACAAAACTTCACCTCCATCCTGTTTTTGCCCAGGAATATGCTGCCTCTGAGATGGCGGAATCTTTCGCCGTGCATCGGTGAACTCCAACAACAAAACCTCCTTTTCCTTTGAGCTTGCTGCCGTATTTCTGCAATCAGCACATTTCGATCCAAGCAGATTCAGACTTCGCTCAAAACGGGTAGACAGCCTCCACCCGTGCTGTCCACCATACCTGCTATTCAGGTAGCTGACGTGCTCAATCAGCCCGAGTCTTGAAAGCTTGGCTCTTGTCCTCTGCAATATGCGGCGTGATATGTCATGCCGCTTCTCAACATGAGCCAGGTTAGGCACTATGTGTCTGGCCCACTTCAACTCGAAAAATATGCATGCTGCCGCATGCTGCTGGTTGCGGTTGCCTGGGAACAGCATTTCAATTAGCTCTGTAAAGTCTGATATCTGGCTGATCCTGCGGTGGTGGAAGTCAATTTTTGTTGGTTCTCTCACCTGTTATTTTCACCCCAGCCTTTTTCTGGGAAAAGTAGCCTTCGCCGCGGGACGTGGCGGTGAAGGCCATGTTAAAATCTGGGGCCACTACTATTTATATTTTTCGGTTGCACCCGAAATCGGGCAATCATACGGCAAGTGCACACAACAAGGGTGGTTGAGCGGGAAGACCGGTTCTGCCGATGGGTATACCGATCCCCTGGTTTCGGAGGGTGGAAGACTTTACAATTGGAAATCCCGTTTAGGTGAAGGCCACGGGCCTATTTATCGACGGGTAGAAGGGAATCGTACATGATTTGTGAGTGATAGACTGAAGGCGCGATAGAAACCTTGCCGCCTATCTTTGTTTCTTTATCTCAATAGCGCAGTAGCCTGTGGCGCTCCACTTCTTTTCCAATATTTCCCGGCTATATCGTTTGTAGGATTCGTATCCATCATGTACGATAATCTCATCGAGATCGTTTCCTTCATACCCTACGACAACCACATAATGCAGTGAACTACCATTTTCCGAAAGCATCAAAATAAGAGGAGTTTCATTATCAATAGCTTCTTTCACATTCTCAAAGGATCCTGAGTATATAGTTGCGGTAAGACCTTGTTCCCGAGCATCAATGAGCAGCTTGAGATTTAGGCTTCCTTTCTGTTTTTCATCATAAATACGCTCCGAGATTTCTTCAGGGCTCTGCTTCACTCCAAAGAAATTGTATACACAAGCAAGGGCTGCCGGTCCACAGTCGTATCGACTCTGCTTGAAGAATGGGACATGAGAGATAATCGTCAATGGCTTTATCTCTTTTGCTTTTTCGGCCCATTGTGCAGATTTTTCTTCGTCGCCTATCCTGCTGTAGAGTGAAACAAAGCTAAGATAGATAGCTCGCTTTTCTTCTCTGGTTTCAGCTAATTCAATCGCCTTTTGGAGATTCTTCTCAGCGCTGACATAATCTTCAGTCTCGATCTGAACGTTAGCCAGATTGTTCAGAGCAGGGACATAATCGGGGCAGATCGCTATAGCTTTCTGGTAACAGTTAGTAGCTTTACTGGATGTCCCCATTTGGTGATATATGTTTGCGAGATTTGATAGAGCGATATGATTGGCAGGATTTCTATCAAGAGCTTTCCTGTAAAGCCGTTCTGCTTCCTTCAAGTTTCCTGCTTTCTCATAGACCACGCCATAGTCACTAAGTTCTTCACTCGTATGCTTGGAATAGTCCATTTGAGGTGGGGAGAACATGCAGCCACACAAAAGAATCATCGCTATCCCAGCAACAAGTAGTGCCACTAGTTTTTTGCCCACCCCTATTAGCAACACTCTCTTGTCCGCGCCAAATACGATCATATCCTCTCTTCTATGAGCAAACGTCTGGATGACTACTTCTCTGCAAGGTGCGCACTACGTACTGGAGTGTATCTGAGTCTCTACCTTGGAGTCCCCTCGAGCGACCTAACCTGAGCTCTACCTCATCAACCACCCCACAAACAGTATGAGAGCAATAATGCCCAAGACGTACCACACTCCGTAAGATTCCCCTCCGGTCAACAATAGTAACCCACCAATCACAAGAGCGTAAATTAGGATGGTCATACCTGCATCCGTTAACTTTAAACCCGCAGCGTGCCCAAGCTGAATATCGTCTTTGATAATTGTCCCAAAGTCACTGTCTTTCAGCTTGGCAACTGTCCGTACGGCATCCTCTTTTGTCATACCCAGAGCCACGAGTTTCTCAGTAGTTAGCGATCGCTGTAGTTTGGAATGAGCTTGGCGTACACTTATTGTATCACTATTCACACTTAAGTGCGAAGCAATTAGCCTCTCGTTACCAAAGGCCTCTCTTGCCCTTTCAGATAGTGTTCCCTGAATTTCATTTCCCATGTGCTTTTCAATAGCAGATTCCAGAGCGCCTATTAGTCTATATGTCGTGCTCTGTTTGATCATGGCCCTTGAAGCATAAGCAAGCTGCGTCTCAAACTGGGCTATTTCTCGAAGGACTTGTTCATCAGACAACGCAGCTTGTATTTGTCTTGCCTCAGACTTGGAAAGCCCGAACCTTTGTATCTGCTGCCGCATGATTTCCGACCTGAGCTCCTGACGCACATGTTCGACCGATATCTTGGACTGCGTTCTTGAGGCGATCATCTCAGCATTTGCGACTGGTGGAGCAATTAACAAACCAGTCGCCACTGAAGCCATTACCACTACAATATTCCACAACTTGCCGTGCATTCTCATTCTCGCATCTCCTATAATTAAAGTTCTATTCTCCATGCTCGCCCAACATAGCGTACGGACTATAAGGACAGGTGTGGGCTGAGATCAATATCGCTTCCACCATCTTGTGCAGCAAACCGAAGCAAGAAAACGTGCAGATGACTCTTTGATAATAGTCTTTGATGACGCTGATCATATTTGAAACCGCCGTCTACCTCGCGAACTGCAATGGAGCCGGGGCGCCATCTGCCTTCTTCTTTCTTTATCCTGACCGTAACGGAGTTGTCATTGTCGCTCACGGTCGCCAGCAACTCCTCAACCTCGCGATCTGTGTACCGATATTGCTTCTTAAGCATTTCTGCCATTGCCTGTTTGTCAACGACCAACTCATATGTCTTGCGCCAGACCTCAATAACGAATAAGTCATGCTTAATCCTACCTCTGGCTTCTTTTTTCTTAATGACAACGACATTCTCCTCTCCCTTCAAAGATCCAAGCATCCACTCGTCCAGTGTCACGTCTACATCATAATCTCTCCAGGGCTTCAGGTCAATTCTTCGTTCCAGATCCTTCCATCGAGCATGATCAGCATTTTCGTAGGGATCCCATATTGTTTCCTCGTTGCTGATTGATAACACGATTTCACTTTGGTATGGAACTTCGATAACTTGATTCGATATCTTTTCGCCATTTATTTCTATCTGAGTATCCTCGTCTTTTGGAACAATTTTGAAACGTATCTCGCACTTCGCTTCGCGTGCGAATTCTGTTTGTCGCTGCGTCAGATCATCGATTTCCCGTCGAATTTTCTGGGCATGAGGAGCGGTTGGCAGGACTTCTTTGACCAACTCTTCATACGCTGCCTGCTTAGACTGAATCTGATTCTCGAGGGATCGGTACATTATTTCATCAGCTTTCGTTTTACTTTTTGCAGAATCAGCGAAACCTGCCTGTGCCTGCCGAAGCCTTTCCTTGACCTTCGCCACAACACTACTGGTAGGCTGATAAGTCTTTAAAGTCTCAGCAAGCAGGGCTTCAATCTCTACAACCTGCTTCTTGGCTGCATCATATTTTACGTAGGCCATCTGAATCTCATCCGAGGCTGCCACGCCGTCAACCGTTGCACCTATAATAGTGTTAAGCTGGGCTTCCAACTCGGCAATCTCCTTTTTCAACTCTTCCGCTGCACTGGTGCGTTCCTTATCCTGCATACTGGTAAGACGCGACTGAAGTTGCTCCCGCTGGCTCTTGAGCTCTTCAATCGTCTTGAACCTCGCTAACTCTATACGACCCTTGAATTCACCACGCAGAACCGGCGTCTGGGTCTTTCCCGACTTCAGACTCCATTGCTCGACCCTCAGAGAGGCAAATCCAAACAGCTCAGTCGCTGTAATGACACTGTCACGATTCCCGTCCGCCTCACTGTCCGCTCTGCCCTGCAAGCCTTCGATCACCGCATCAGTAAAGACGCCCCGGCCGATATTGGGGTCCTCGTGAGAAAGCTGATCGGAGTCGCATGAGGCCAGCGTGACAAAAGCAGCCCCGCCCAATGGAGAAAGAAGCGCCGCCGCCGGACTATCCGCAACGTCAACCGCACGCGCACCGGAATGGCACGCATCCAGCAGGAGAAGCCGCTGCCTGACTGACGAGGACTCGAGCGTCTCCTTAACCCAGGACAGAGGGACCAGCGAGCCAATATCCCTGGCATCGCCATCCACGGGCATCAGGTAGCCCCGACCATCAATATTGGTCCCATGTCCGGAGAAACTTATCAACAGAAGATCGTTGGCCTTGGCGACCTGGGCAATCTGGTTGATACGCGCACGAAGATTGCCACGTGTTGGAAATCTCACGAATTCTTTTAGACGCACATCGGGCGCATCGGTCATCAGTATGACGTTTTCTTTCGGGAACCCGCATTTATTGACAAGAACACCCGCCAATGCCTCGGCGTCAGAGCGGCCATAGCGAAGGGCCGGCACGTTGGTGTAATCATTGATGCCGACGATTAGCGCCCAGCGCTGGCCGCCGGCTTCCGTTCTGGGTGCCGGTCCAATCAGGATGCCTCTGTCCGCTTCTTGTGCCGCGATCACAGAAAAAGAACTCAAGAGAATCACTGAGATAGCAAGAAGTTGCCTGTTCATAACAGACCTCCAGCTATTTGTGCTCGAAACTCACAACTTGGACCACTGATCCCATTCCTCGGACGATTTCTGTAACAGCCTGAATCGTTTGCTCCTTGTGCTTCAGGTCCCATTTTGGCCCCTGGGCAATGTCAGAGATACCTCTAAACTGACTGATCACGTATTTGTCGCTATCGAGACCGCGCGTTTGAATGTCATCGACCTCTCGCTGCATATCTCGTGAGAGATTGAGCTTTCTGTCAGGATCTGCTTGTTCCATCCGTGCCAAGACAGCAGTCAGATTCTTCATTGGCTCATAACATGCCACAAGGTAGATCGTCTCGGTGCCGGTCACACTATCAAGATAATACCAATTTTCGCCGTCCGGCAATGAGCATAGAATATCGCCTTCGACGCTATTGTCAATGCCTATTTTTTCATGCGGAAAGAGACACTGGGCTATGCCGCCGGAGCCATATAGGAGTACATAAAAGAAACAGGCTTCATTGACCTTGAAGTTTATCTTGAAACAGTCTCCACTACTCAGAGAGGTCCCGGTCTTGACCGCGACCTCTTGCCACACGCCTTGCACATTGTGCATGCCCATTATTGAATAGGTCACCTCCAGAGGTGGCATTTCAATGAGGTCGGGTTTAAGATTGGGGTTCTTGCTTATTTCGTCTGGGGTGGCAGTCGTCTTGGATAGCAACGTCTGCATGTAGCTATCAAGCTCCATTTCGACCTTTTCAACCATCTTAAGCTTGTCAGATTCTCTGACCACTCCGGACAAAACCATTGCTGAACCTTGCTGACTTCTATTGACCGTCACCTGAAGCGGCATCGGAACATACTCTGCGGTGGTCGATTCAACCAATTGGATCTCTTCATCTGTCCGCAGCATGAGAAACAGCTTGTTCTCAAGAACGACGTCAAATTGCGTCCTGATGCCATCTTCACCGGTGATGCGATTCAGCAGCGCAAGCTTCTCACTCCCCGAGATGCTGTTTCTAAGCTCTTCAACAAGATGTCTGACTCCTTCTTCAAAGCTGTATATCTTAGCTCTCACTGGTGGGGGCGGCATGTGCTTCTTGGCCCAGTCCCATGCAGCCGGCAAGAGATCTGTAGCGCGTTGATACCACTGCGCAGCCGATTCAAAATCTTCCCCTGCGGACTTCGCAAAAGTGACTGCCTTGCTCACATCGGCCCAAGGTTGCCCGCCATGCTGTTTCAGAACGTCAACCTCATACTTGGCCAATGCAGCTTCAAATCTCTCTTTCGACGACCTTGCCTTTGCAACGCCGCTGGCGTAACTCCGGGCGGCAGTGTACCGCCCCGTGGCTTTTTCATAAAGGCCTGCAGCCTTCTCGAATAACCTCTTGTTAAAGGCCGCATCACCAGCTTGAAAGGATGCTTCAGCCTCCTTCCACAAGGAAGCCGCGTCCGTTTCAGCATGAGCACCCTGTGCCGCCTGCCGAGCCGCTTGTGCCTTGACCAAGACCTCCTGCGCCTCATTGCGTCGGATGCCGCTTTTGTGAATTCCCACGCCAGCCAAGCAAGCTATGATGACGACGGCGGAACCAACCAAGTAGGGCCAAAGCCGAGGAGGTTTACGTACTCTCCTCTGACCCACGAACTCAAGATGTAATGGGTCGAACTTCGCGGGCAGACGACTGTACTCTTGCATCAGTTCGTTGGTCGTCTTGATCTGTCCGCGGTCTATCATATTCTCGATGTCGATGTTTATTATGCCGCCGATATTGAACTTCTCACTCGAGCTGCCCAGCTCTATGGCCCCTGCATGAGAAAGGATCTGCTTGGCATCATCGATCCTCTCCAAGACATGAAGTGTCGCCTCCGCGCGGTAGTCGAAGATCGTGTTGTCCCGCGTGGCGTGAAGTTTGAATGTGACAGCTTTGGATCCCTTCGACTTAATCTCTCTTAGTTGGAACCTTCTCTCCTTGGGGCCGCCGGGCGCGAGATAGAAATCGAATGATTTGTTCTTGGAGGGAACATCGCCTTCCATCTCGATCTTAACAAGATCAAAAGGTCTGGCTGTGAGGTTTTCCGCCTTGAGATGGATAATGCCGCTGAATCCCTCCATGTAGAACTGGTTCGTATTGATGGATAATGCTATCTCGGGCAAACCGTCACCTTTGCCTTGTGCCTGCTCCGGCTGTGACGGTTCTTCTTCGCTAACAGGTTGTCGCATATCCCAGCCACACTGGTCGCAAAAGGCGGGCCTGGCACCGTCGAAGGGACTTCCACATTTAGGGCATTTCTCCATTGCAGCTTATATTCTCCATCTTTTCAATTTTGCTATTTGACCACGCCGATAATTATCTCTCCGACCATCTCATCGAGAACCATCATAGGGTGCTGAGTATTCTTTGTTGCCGTCGCCACTTCCTTGGAGACGTATTGATAAAGCTCGGTAATTGTAATCTCTCCGTTCGCATCTTTATCTGCCTTGCCATCGAGCCCCCTGAGAAGATAGTATGTAAATACGCCGTGGTCCAATTCGTCTTTTTCCTGGCTTACCTCAGCGCCTTGGGACGCTGTTAAGATGACTCGACCGGTCCCTGTATCACGCAAGCGCTTTAATAGATTGTCCTGATTTATCGAACGAAAACCGGTTTCCACAGGTCTCAGTGTCCTCCCGCCAGCGGCCCCCGAGTAGCATGTATCGGCCAAGAAGATGACACGTTCGCTTACAAGGCGTCGAAAAATTGTACGTACCTCTTCCATGGGCAACGCGGTTGAGTACAAAGATGTTCTTTCAGCCTCGATAGGCAGCAAATACTTGGCAACGCCATCATTATCCGGCGAATATGGGTCTGCTTCAGGGGCACCGTGGCCGGCAAAATAAATTATAACCGTGTCAGCTTTGCCAGCACGTTCTCTGACTTTTACACCTATAGTGTCTTTGACACCCTTGAGTGTGGCATTTTCATTTAATAGTACATAGACGTTTTGTCGTGGGACTTTAAGTTTCTGTTGCAGACAATCTGCTACTGCCTGGGCATCGGCCGCCGCATACTTGAGCGAAGGAACATTTTTGTACTTGTCGATGCCTATGCACACAAGATAAACGTTCCCTCTTTCTTTTTCGTAAATAACCGAAATTGCTTTCCGGGCTACAAGCCCTTCATTATCCCAAGCCGTTATTTCTATTGTGTTCGTGCTTTCAGCTAAATCAACCGCAAAGGAGAAGTTCAGCTCTCGCTGTGTTGCTGTTGGCGCCTTGTCTATGCGATCGATTCCCCGTTGATTTGACAGATCGATCTTTTGGCCGTTGTGCTTAAACTCGGCAAGACTGACTGCCTGGTCATCTGCAATGACACCGCTTACTTCAATCCGCGCCATATTGAATTTGCTATTGTTCAGCGGTTTTGCAACAGCAATCAAAGGAGGTTGTTTTTGCAGAATTTCTATGACACCTCCCGCTGGTTGCGTGACCGTTGTGACCTTAGTAATCGGCTCAAAGGAGATAGTTGATCGCTGCACCCAGCCAGTCCCGATCTTAGGCAGGTCCACTCGTATCCAGTTTCCTAGTTCGCCGGTTGCCTGGAGTACCGTACCCGGCTTTGCCCTGGCGATAATAGCTGTTTCGTCGCCTGCACCGCCTCGGACAGGGATTTCTTCGGCGCCGACATAGACTTGCGTTTTATAGGCCATAATGCTTGGCGCAAGCTCAGTTTCTAATGCCAATGCCAATTGCTCGGTGTGTTCAATCCCAAGATACTCATCGACTACACGTATCGACGGAGTTAATTTTTCAATATCTGCCGATCTTTTCGTAGTGACGGTCAATCGAGCTTGCTTGCTCTGGCCGGCAGCTATCTCCCCTAATTGCTGCTCACTCACGTTAACAACCACCCCAGGGATGGAAATTTCATCTAAGCTTACCCTTACATCACGAGCTTGACCATCGCCGATGTTCTTGGTGGTAACAAGCAGGTCCACAGCTTCACCCTTCTGGATGCGCCCATCACCATTACCAACAGAATTGCCGGTGTTATCATCAAGAATCTGCACACTTGTGGCAAATATCGGTCGTGACAGACCTTTGATCAGAATCTTAGCTTGGACAGGATCGGGCTCATAACCATTGAGTTCCGACCATTGGAAATTGATTGCCACAGGTCCCGTGGGTTGAACTCGTGGTATATGTACTTTCTTCGTTAATGTCAAAACATCACATGGATCAAGCTTCCCAAATTCAAACTTCAGGCCATCCAACTCTGGCACCAGCGATTCGCTCGTTGAAACAAGCCGATAGAACTCGCCTTTCCCTGCATTTTCGACAGTCAAGGATAACTCACAATCTGTATCTGCCTTAATTTCCTGATAAGGTACTTTGGCTGAAAGTTTTGCAAAAGGAGGAAGTTTAGGTGTGCCGGTTACAGTCATATTCTCTTTTTTTATCCCTTGGGTGACCTGTGTAATTCGTTCCTTTGTTAACTGTGTTGAACCTAAATCCAACCATTTTCCATTCCATTTAGCCGTAATATTGATCTCAGCAACCTTAAGAGCAATGGAATCTTTAAGAGTTTTTGCTAATATAAAAGAGGCTAATCCCGAAGAATCTGTCTGAGTACTGGCAGAAACAGAAAGTTCATCATCTATTGTTGCTTTTACAAGCACTTGGGCTGCATTGATAAGAATTTCCTCTTTCTGCTTATGTAGGACTTCTTTTTCTTCCGCAACATCCCTTTCATATGTGCCTCCATATGTGATATCAAATCCAAAACCGAAGCCATAATAACCAGGATAAGATGCTTTTTTCGCTCCATTAAAAACGCTTACCCGTGCTTCGTTCATGAGCCGGATGTGCTCCTGCTCCGCCTTTTTTATTTCGTCCATTTTTCCTAAATCTTCGAGAATAGCTATATACGGGACACTATTTAATTCTTGAGGATTTATAAAACCTTCGTTACCGCTCTGATAATGACGAATCAGAATCTTCTCATACCGTTTGACAAGATCATACTTAGTAACTTTTTTCTGTTCTATGTGTACATGAAGAACACCAATATAATCCCAGTCAATTTTTTTTAATAGTGGTTGACTTAATTCTACCGTTTCGTTAATCCTTTTTTCATTAATAAGATTTCCTCGCCAGCTTTGTACGACATTACTACATCCCGAGATCATCACGAGTAGGGGCAACATTATGAGTGAAAAGTAAAACAATTTGGAATTCACCTTAAACTGTAGTTTTTGATTTTGGCCAACTTTTACCATCTGGTATCCTTATGTTATTAAGTAGATAAAAATAGTTGAAAGCACTGCTGGAATTTCAAATCCAGCCGGGCTATTCTAATTCGGTCACCGAAGTTAAGGGGTATCAACTCGTTCTTTGAGAGTGTAGTTTCATTAATTACTACATCTGTCAAATCAGACACATTTTCGAGATAAAACCGTTGGCCAAGGTACAAAATGACTGCGTGTGTTGGCTCGAGTCCTTTGTCAGCAAAGGTAATCGAACAATGGGGATCAGAGCCGAGCGTAGCAAGGCGATAGACCAGACAGTAACTTTCAAAACCATTCTTGTCGTCTTTGCCAAGATTATTCAGTCGGCAAAGAGTCATCGAATTGATACCGACTCTTGCCGCCAGATCCCACACGGGCCCCGCTGGCTCATCAAGGAGGTTTTCGTAGCCAGCGGTGTCGAGGCCTCGTTTTTCGCCGACGTATCTGACCGACATTTGGAGTGCTCCGCCTAACTCCAGCCCTTTGCTGTTGGCCTTGATCTGTTTACCGTCCGCATCCACGGCTTCACCATCAAGTAGCGTGCCGTTTATAGAACCGCTGTCTTTGACGAACATTCCATTTTCAGTCAGTTCCAATCGGCAGTGATTTCTACCTATCTGGTTGGACTGATTGTCATTGACCGGTGAACGTGGGCAGATGCGGGTCACTATATCATTCTGCCGGTTCTTGCCCAAGGTGACAGTTGACCTGGCAATCAAAAGGATATTCACGGGCCGATCCTTCGACTGGATTTGCAGGCTCGTGGCATCGGTCAGCGAGCCTCTATCACGTTGCACGACCCTCTTGCCTTTAGCAGTTGTTTCGGCAACGGTCAAAGAATTGGTCAGTTGCTCGCTTCGCTCGGCCTCGTACACCAATTCCAGCATCTCGAAATTAGCCGGCCGTTTGCTGTACTCCATCATGAAGTCATACGCGGTCTTAATCTTGTTGAGCCTAATCAGCTCCTCCATGTGCAGATCGATCACACCCCCGATGTTGAATTTCTCGCTGCCCTGGCCGAGATTGACCAGATTGTCCGCCTGAATCTTTATGTCTTTGGCGTTCTCAACCTTGGGCAGAATCAGCGGGGTGGCCTCCGCCGTATAGGCATATATGGAATTGCCCTGCCTTGCAGCAATCCTGAATTGAATATAGCCCACCCCGGCGTATGCCGGCGTTACCGGGAATCTCTTCTCCACCTTGGCGCAAGGCTGCAAGCGATGGCTCCAGTGCTCGGTCCGGTTCAGCAGATTGCTCGACAACTCGACTTTGATTGAGTCGAACGGATCGTCACTCAGGTTCTCCAGCCTTATGTCAATCACTCCGCAGAAGCCTTGCATGTAGAACTGGTTGGTATTGATGGATAAGGCTAATCCGTAAGAGGTGCGGCCTTGCGGTTTCTCTTCGAAGTCGTCCTTTTGAGAAGGCCGTAGAGACTCGATTGCCTCTTCCCACAATTCCTCGGCCTGCGCACGAGTGATTCCAAGCTGCTCTCGCAGGGCGTCCAATTCCGCTAATTCGCCAACGGACACTTTGCCGTCCGACCATGCTTTCTTGAGCTTCTCACGATAAACAGTCCGATTCTGCTCCTGGGACGGAGTGGACGCGCCTTCCCGCTCAAACCCTGGTCCTTCCTGGTCCGCCGTAGGTTCTGTAAGCTCGATTTGCTTACCGGAGGCCGAGGAGGTCTCTGGCGGTGTCGCCTGTGTCAACTCACGGCCGCACTGGTCACAAAACCTCGGCCTGTCGCCGGTCAAAACGTTTCCACACTGTGAGCATTTATCTGTCAAGTCGTGACCCCGTCCTAAGAATTAGTCGTAAAGTTTCTTGCCGTATGCGTCTGAAAAGTAATTCGGCGCAAAAGCCTCATAGCCGGGCGGCGCCTTTCCCTTGTACAAGGCTCCGACCTCTTTAATCTTCTGTATGGCCTTGTATCCATCGCTGCCGGGTGTGGTTGTGTTCTGGAATCTTTGCTTTGTCTGCAAAACATACCTGCCACTCTCCGGAACAATTTCAGTCACGATACCGTACTCACCAAAATGCGCCTGCACCGGAGTCAAATCCGCCATCGTATGGTAGTGAGTCAGGACTATTACACAGTTGTTTTTTGACCTCATAGAACCGACTTCTCCAGCAGGACCCGCGATTACTCCCTCCATTTCCATGAGGACAACACGAAACCCGTAGAGGTTGCTCCGGCCGTGCGGCGCGCTCCCGGTGCGAACCGCAGACCGACAGAACCACGGACGGTGGCCCCAGGAGCCGCCCCGAAGAACACGATACGTCGAGCCGCTGGATGGCCCTTGAGGGTCAACTGGGGGACTCGCCGCGTAGTAGTTTTCGTCATAAGAGTCACCGCACCACTCATCGACATTACCGTGCATGTCAAATAGGCCAAACGCATTCGGCCGTCTCTGACCCACGGGATGCATAGTATTACCGCTGATGCCAACGTACCACGCATACTCACCCAGCGATGAATCGCTGTCGCCAAAGCTAAAACGCGTCGTTGTCCCTGCCCTGCAAGCATACTCCCACTCGGCCTCGGTCGGCAAACGGTAGGTTTTGCCCTCTTGGCGACTCAGCTTGTTACAGAACTCCACCGCCTCGTCCCAGGAAACATAATACATCGGATAGTCAGCGCCCTCGCCATACAACGCCCAGGAAGAATCTACCTTATCTCGCTGTTGACGGACTGTGCTTGCCATGACAGTCTGCCACTGCGCCTGCGTGACCTCATAGACACCCATGTAAAATCCTTTGGATATGCTTACCTGGTGCTGCGGACCTTCATCATTGTCCCGCCCCTCTTCTGTTGACGGACTGCCCATCAGGAACGAACCGGCAGGAATCCAGACCAGCTTCATATCGATGGAATTTGTCACGACGTCGCCCCGATCAGGCCGACGCGAACCGGATGGCGTTTCGAAAGTGGTTTGCTGCCTCACGGGCCTTGGCGACGGATCCACCGGTTGGGTTGATGGTATCCTGGGCTGCGTTGGCAACTCCGTTGCCGTAGGCTCGTTCTTCATCAAAGTGGAAATGCTGAGATAGCCTCCGATCACAACGACCACAACTATCGATGCAGCTACTTTTACCAGCCTGTACTGACTCTTGCGCACATGGCGCAGGCCATCGAGCGTCTTTTCGACTTTATGAAGATATCTTCCCCCGGGATATTGACTGATGTACCGCTCACACGATTGTATAGTTGGAGCTGTCTTGATTTCGTCGAAAAGCTGCTCCTCCTCCCGGCGCTTTCTCGCTTCTTCGGCTTCTCTGCGTTTACGTTCGGCTTCCTCGACAGCCCGGCGGCGCTCTTCAGCGATCCTCGCCTCTTCCGCTTTGCGGGCCTCTTCCGCCTTGATCCATGCCTTCTTCTCGCGGTCGCGCACCGTCTCAAGCTTATCGTGCGACATTCCAACGGCGCAGCCATCTTCATAAAGGCCCAGGGCAAAGTCCTTCCATTCGCTCTCATTCCATTCAGCTTTGCGGTTCTCCACCCACTTGCGAATCTTCTCCAGAACGAACTTGGGATCCGCAGCCGCTGGAGGGGCCTGGGCTTGCGAAAATCCGGCGTCAACCTTGCCGCCAGCAACTTGGGGCTTCCGAAGCATCTGGACAAGAGCTAATGCGGTGGAAGGCCTGTCAGAAGTGTTCTTGGCCAGCGATGCCTGCAAGGCGACATTGACGTGTTCGGGGAGATCTGCTATCTCCGGCGGGCGCTTGTTGAGTATCTGGTGTTTGATGTCACCTGTATAGAATGGTGTATGGCCGGATAGGCATTCATAAATAGTGACGCCCAGGGAATAGATATCCATCGCCGCGTTGGGGGTATCCCCATTGATCTGCTGAGGACTCATATATGGAACCGTGCCGGAGGTCTCCTGACCAGTGACACGCGTATAGGAATCCTTCATCTCACGTGCAATGCCAAAGTCCAGGAGCTTTACCCCACCATCGCTGCTTATCATCACGTTGGAAGGTTTCAGGTCCCGATGGAATACAGGAGGCTTCTGAGTATGAGCATAATCAAGAGCAGCCGCTATCTGCTCAGCAATCGGCAGAATGTCCTCCAGGCTCACCCTGCCACGTTCGCTGTAAATGACCTTTTCTTCCAGCGTCTGGCCGTCAATGTACTCCATGACCAGGAATTTGATATCGCCGTCGGAATGAAAGCCGTGCAAACGAATGATGTTCGGATGGTTCAGACCGATTGCGGTTATGGCTTCTTTTCGAAGGTTCTCTACAGCCCGGATGTTTCTGGAAAGCAGCGGAGGCAGGACCTTGATCGCCACGGGCCGGCTACCCATCTCCGTATCTTCAGCTAAATAGACAACCCCCATCCCCCCTTCGCCCAGCTTCTTGACTACACGATACTGGCCGGCAAGAGTAGTGGCTTCTCTGCCCTGCGTTGCTGCGGCGTCAAGGGTATCGTATCGCAGTGAAGGTTTGTCGCCCGGGACGGTAACAACTCCATCGAGCGTCTCGGTGTCGCGTCCTGTAAGCATCTCGCCGCAATGCTTACATTTCACAGCCTCATCCTGAATCTCCTCTGCGCAATACGGACAACGCTTCATTTCCGCTCCGCGTTTACTGTGTTTTCAATCAGAGCTTCTCTCGACAGTTAGGACAGAAACGACTATCAAATGGTATCATTTTCTTACATTTCGGACAAGTTTTTTCTGCTGTCGGGCCTTGTGGGTTTATCACGACGGGTGCTCCACCCATACCGCCCCCTGGGGCGACAACCGTCTGGCTCGACTGCGGGGCCTGAGCCCGCGTCGTGGCCGTAGCACCCATCTGCTGCAGGGCCACACTCATCACACGCTCTAGCCTGTCGGCTGACTCTTTGGAAGACTCCTCCTGCTTGCCCATAAATTCTTGGAGCTGCTTGAATCTCTCTGTGCTTATCGCCGCCTCAGCCTTGTATTTCTCAGCGAGAGCCTGGGCGACATGTGGGCTGCTTGCCGCTGTCATCGCGATAATCTGGTCGGGCGAGAGCTTTTCTTTGGCCCTGAGCTCTTCCAGTTTCATAATCCTGTCGGCTGCGTCACCGTCGAGGATGCTGAGCAATGCCTGCGCGGATGCCTTGGATCGCTCCTGGAGCTTCTCGGCTTCAAGCTTCTGCTCTCCCGCCTTTCTCTCAAGCTCTACCTGCTGCGTTTTTTGGCGGAGTTCCACTGCATCACGGGCTTGTCTCATATCCTCGTTAAAGTCTTCAGCTTCTGCTTTTCGCTGTGCGTCTTTTCTCTTCAGGAAAGCCTCGACTTTCGCGTCCAAGTCTTTCCTGGCCTCTTCTCTGGCGGCGTCGTTTTTGATACCTTCAACTTCTATCTGGTGGGTCAGAACATCCCTGTCACGCTCATGTGCAAACTGACGCTTCAGCTTGTCCATCTCATCGGCGCGTATGAGGCCCTTGAGACCTAGCTCGTGCTCGGTCTGTCTGACAAAGTCTTCAAAGTCCTTCTCCGTCTTCAGTTGGTCCATCTTGTCAGCGGTCATTTCCTTTCTCATCCGCTGAGTCAATTTGAGCCTGTCAATGTCGATGGCTGTCTTGCGGGTGTCAACGTAAAGACCAGCTTGCTCTTGTCGGATAGGATCGTAGGCGGGACAGAAGAAATCCACGAACCGCAGTTGCACCATTTCAAGGCCGATCCTCTCTAAGATAGGCTCAAGATCGAGCTGCATTTGGCGTTCAACTTCCTGCCGTATCGCCGTGTTGCTATAGAGATCCTCCACGGACTTCGAGCCAACGTAGGTCTGCAATGCGGAACGAAGCTCATCGGCAAGTGACCCGGCCAGATAGTCGCGACTCAACTGATTTCGGCTCTTGAATGCATTGGTATAAAGCTTCTCGGGATCCGTTAATCGCACCAATGCCTTAAAAGCCGCGTCCACCTCCATCTGCTCCTTGCTGTGAAGCTTGATAGCCTCAAGATGCAATTCCACATCACCAGCATCGACCAAAACGACAGAAGCCGGGCTGGTCTGATTGAAGTTGTTCACCTTTTTCAAAAAGCCGTTCAAATCATAATTGCCCGGATCAACATAGCCACAGAACCTTCCTCGCTGGAAGACCATGCCCCTTGTGCCGTGCTCAACGATCAAGCCTTTGCTTAGGAAACCCTTTACATCACATTCATCGACCCTAACCGCAAAGTCATCTTCGCCCCGAACCCAACGGTTACCAAACAAAGGAGTTTTCTGCTGCTCCTTAAGGCTGCATCCGCATTTCCAGCAATATTTACTCTGTGCTCCAACCACAGCCCCACATCGGCCACAGTTGGTGTCTGCCGCAGAAGCTGGCTCGCCGCAAACGTTGCAGTACTTGGCGGTCTTTGGAACCGTCGCGTCACACTTCGGATTTGCACATTTGTTTGAAAAGATTCCCATCGTCAATACTCCTTTCGGTTTTATCTCGGCCGTGTGGCCGCACGGAACAGTTTCTTGAAAGCACGCCAGAGGGCCAATAGTACAATCAAGCCGCCGAGGACCCAGACAATAGGATCGCTTACCGCCAATCGCACAGCGTCCTGCCAATCCAGCCGGGCCTGGCCAACGATTTCTCCAGGACTCCAAATGGACTGCCCCGTCTCGGCGTTCACCGCGTTCAGCGTCAATCGCACAACGGCCTTGTATTTGCGTTCCCGGACCTGGCATTCATTTACGGTACCATAGAGCAAAGCACTGCAGCCCTTCTCTTTTGCGAACCTGCACATCGTCTCTATTCTTTGGGCGTCGCTTGTATTAGCTACGAGATATTCCTGCCACTGCATCTGCGAAACCGGGATAGGATTGCACCCGGCTTTGGTCAGCTGGCTTTGGAGCACGTCGCTGACATAGTTGTTCTCATCTTTGCCCAATAAAGGGAACAGGGCCAGGCCTTTCACATTCGGACTCTTGCTTTGCAGGCTCTGTGCTGCTTTCTCTGTGGCGAGATTGATCGCCCTGACCAAAGCCGGGTCCAGAGTAGGCGGAGTCCCGACAGCCGCAGATACGATTCGGACCTTCTTGATCTCTCCGCTGCTCCACTTGGCCTCACCGGTCTCAACAATACCCAGTCTCAATGTCAACCGTGTCACGGCACTATTCTTGGTGGGATCAAAGGCGCACTCTCTGACGGTGCCGTACAGAATGGCGTCGCAACCTTCGATCCTACCAAAACGCTGTACACTCTCCTGGTTCATCACATCTTCGCGAAGCGTGTCCCACTTCATTTCGCCGAGCAGATTCTCCCAAGCCTGCTTGTCCCGCTCCATAACGTTGTAGGGGCCGCCAATGATCTGGCTTTGGATGGCGCTGGCGATGTAGCCCTTGGTCTGGGCGTCGCCCTCCCCCCACAATGGCAGAACGGCAATATTCTTGACACCTTCGAGCCTGGCGTCGTTCAGTTTTGTCGCAACGTCTCGAGCCGCCTCGTCGATCGTCTGGTCCAGGGCGCGTTTCAGTTCCGCTCTGGCATTGCCCGCCAGGAGCAATACGGCAGCCATCAGGGACACAACGATTCTTCTCTTTTGTAGAGTGGCCATAGCACTAATCTCCAAGAATTCAGAATTCCAGCAAGCCTTTTTGACGTGATCCTGGACCGGTCTTATCCAGCCGCTCCACCTTCAGCCTGACATTATCAATCTCCTCAAGGTAAGCAGCAAGGTTCTCCTTTACGCTGGCGTCCAGCCGAACCCAATAAACAGCCCGCCCGGTGCTCGCGTCCCAACTCTTGAGTGCCACAGACTGAATCCCAGGCTTCTCGGACAGCCCAACTCGTACCTGGTCCACCTGTTTGGCGCTGCCCAGCCGGTCAATGCTGACCCGCCGCAACAGCGCGCCCCGGGCGCTCTTGCGAAGGATTTCATCGCTCAGCTTCACGGCAAGTGCCTTTCCGCACTCGGCCAGTGCACTTTCACCAGCCTGCCGTTCGTCGAGAGCCCGCTTGCCGCGAACCGACGCACTTGTTGTTGTCAGCAACTCCTTATCGCTGATCTGAGCGACCTTGCCGCGGCCGTCGGCTTCGAACGAATAGAATTCCCCAAACTTGTCCGCTGGCTTGGATCCAGCCGTGAGTAGCACGAACATATCCACGTCTCTTTGGCTTGCGGTCACCTCAAGAATCTCGGCGGAAGATGAATAACCGGGGCACGGGGCGCCATCGATCACCCTAAAGCCGATGTTCGTGAAATGCTCGGATGCCACCTGCAAAAGTGTATCAGTGCTGTGTGTTTCACTGCCCACCTGAATCTGTTCCTCGGAACAAATCAGGACTCGCAGCAGGTCCAATTTCGCGGCGTACAACAGTGCGGCCTTGTCCTCATCAGGCACCGCCGGCCGGACTTTGGGCTTCACAGATGTCTCTACGTATGCGTTGTCCCTCTGTGCTGCGGGCGGTACATCCTCGGCCGGCATTGACCGGGGCGGAGTTGTGACAACAGGGTCCGCCCCCTGGTCCGCTCTCTGACAGCCCGCCAGTACCGTCAGGCAACAAATCAGTACCGACACCAAATGATTTGTCCTTTTCATAGTAAGTTCCTTAAATGGGGATTTTTTTGTATGTTTCACATTCCGCTCATTGCTCTTCTTTCTGATGGGGTTTGCAGTATTTTATCTTGTCGATTCCGAAGCAGCGGGCGCACAGGGCCGCCTGGCAAACCTCACATCGCCCGGCAATCCCAAGCTCGCTGACGATCCTCTCTCCGCAGCTTCCGCAGCGGATCTCCCGCAGGGCGGCCAGTTTCTTGCCCCCGGTCTCCTCATGCAATGCTTGTTTTTGCTGTTCCAGAAAAGCTGCCAGATCGGCCTTGTTGACCCGATAAACGCGTCCGATCCGCGCTGCCGGCAGCTCGCCCGCACGGATAAGGCGGTAGATCGACTTGTACTCCAATCCCAGGATTTCCGCCACTTCTTCAATACTCAGCAATTTCTCCATATCTACCTTCCGTTCCGGCCTGTCCATGCACAGAATCTAACAACTATGAGATATTATACCCATTGTCGGCGCGCACGCAACCTTCTATTTGATTGTTTTTCCTTTTTTTTACTTTAATTAACCTAATTCTACGTTGTCTCATGCCTTTTCTGCCGAAAAACGCCAAGATTTCGAGGCTTTCACAGACCACTGCTTCTCCAAGTTCTGTCTTGGCTTCTTGGTGTCAATTGCTGCACCGCTGTCTACAGATCTCAAGTTTTATATCGAGCAGGGGCTTCGCCCCTGTACCCCAAGGCAAAGGGTTCACCCTGTTAGAGTGCTCCAAGCTGAGCTTTAAGACGATTTCGCAAATATCTTTTCCCCATGCCACTCTTGATATATCGCTCTCTCCGTATTGCATCAGCTTTGGCACCCAACGACGCCTCATAATAGATCAGCCTTAAAGGTCTCCTGTTTCTTGTAGATATCACCTTACCATCACAATGTTCTGCAAAGCGACCCTTGAGGTCCGGAGTTGAACCCGTGTAAAACTTGTTGTCAAGCTCACTTACCAGAACGTACACGTAGTACATTTCCACGCACTCTAACAGGGTAAAAGAACAAAGGGTTACTGAAAATCCAGGAGGACAATACGAAACCCGACGTTGCTGTACCGGAGGTTTGGCGTGATCCAGTCGCGATTGGCGGATCGACAAATCCCCGGATTGTAGTTCCAGGAGCCGCCCCGAAGAACACGATACGTCGCGCCGCCAGATGGCCCCGAAGGGTCAACACCCGGGCTACCGGCATAATACTTCTCATCATACCAGTCACTGCACCATTCCCAGACATTGCCGTGCATATCGTACAAGCCAAACGCATTCGGCGCGAGGCCGCCGACCTCCCTCGTCTTTTGAGGGTCTATGCCTTTACGCCCGTTCCCGTAGGTATGGTCGCCATCGTAGTTGGCCTGGTCAGTACTTATGATCTGACCCGTGTTGAAGGGCGTGGTTGTTCCCGCCCGGCACGCATATTCCCACTGAGCTTCCGTGGGAAGCCCATAAGGAAAGCCCTCGCGGTCGGTCAGCTTCCTGCAAAACGCAACCGCCTCCTCCCAACTCACCGTCTCCACAGGCAGGTCGTCCCCCTTGAACAGGCTCGGATTTGCGCCCGTAACCTGCCTGTATTGGGCTTGGGTCACCTCCATCTGAGCCATCCAAAAATCCTTGCTTATCCTGACCCGGTGAACAGGTCCTTCATCATTCCCCCTCTCTCGCTCTGAGATCGGCGAACCCATATCAAATTCGTCCGCAGGAATCCGGACAAGCTTCATCCCAATGCTGTTGGTGATAACCTCTCCCGGCTTGCTACCTAACGAGAGTTTCAGCTTCATCTGACGCTGCCTCAAAGCGCCGATCTGCTGCTCAAGTGCCTGGGCCTGCGGCGCCGACGGCAGCAATTCCCTGGTCAGATCATCATAAGCCGCCTGCTTTGCCTTGGCCTGGCTCTCCAGCGACTGATACATCAGTTGGTCGGCCTGTCTCTTGCCTTCTAACGCCCGCCCCAGATCGGTCTGTGCCTGAGCAAGTCTTTCCTTGACCTTTGCCACAGCGCTGCTGGTGGGTTGATAAGTCTTCAAAGTCTCTGCAAGCAATGCCTCAATCTCGGCCACCTGCTTCTTGGCGGCATCGTATCTCGCGTAGGCCATCTGGATTTCATCCGAACCTGCCGCTCCATCTACGGTAATGCCCGTTATAGCGTTAAGCTGCGCCTCCAGCTCGGCAATCTCCTTTTTCAAATCCTCAGCCGCGCTGGTCCGCTGCATATCCTCCATCGCCTTCAGACGCCCCTGGAGCTGCTCCCGCTGGCTCTTGAGCTCCTCAATCGTCTTGAACCGCGCCAGCTCAATCCGGCCTTTGAACTCACCACGAAGGACGGGAGTCTGGAACTTACCGGCCTTCAGGCTCCACTGCTTGACCTTCAGGGAGGCAAATGCAAACAGTTCACTGTCCGTTACGGTCGCATCCCGATTTCCCTCAGCCTCGATGTCTGCTTTGCCTTCAAGTCCTTTGATGACCGCGTCAGTAAAAACGCCCCGGCCGATGTTGGGATCCTCGTGAGAAAGCTGCTGGGAATCGCAGGAAGCCAGCGTGGCAAAGGCAGCACTGGCCAGCGGAGAGAGCAGCGCCTCCGCCGGAGTATTAGTGACGTCGCCGGACCGTCCGCCCGCGTGGCAGGCGTCGAGCAGCAGCATTCGCTGCATGGCCGGGGATGATTCGAGCGTCTCCTTCACCCAGGATAGAGGCACGAGAGAGCCGACGTCCTCCGGAGCGCCGTCAACAGGTATGAGATAGCCGCGACCCTCCAGCTCTATGCCGTGGCCTGAAAAACCTATCAGCAGCAGGTCGTTGGCCTTGGCGAGTTGGGCGATCTGGTTCACACGGGCACGCAGGTTGCCCCGCGTCGGGTAACGGCCCGGGTCATTGATGCGCACGTCCCGCGCATCGGTCATCAAGACGACATTATCTTTTGGAAAACTGCATTTTTCGGTCAGAACATTGGCCAGAGCTTCAGCGTCAGAGCGAGCGTATCGAAGTGTTGGAACGTTCGTGTAGTCATTGATCCCGACGATCAACGCCCACCGCTGGTTGCCGGCCTGTGGTTCCGGTGCCGGTCCAATCACGAGACCTCTATCTGGATCCTGTGCCGAGGCTGTGGAGACGAGCCAGACAAGAATCGTCGCAACAAATGCTGATCGCTTCTTCATAATCATGCTCTCATCAAGGGCTCAGATTACTCTTTCTCTTTCTTCAACTGGTTCTCTATTTCGCTGAGCATTTCGTCTATTTTGCCATCAACCTCGCTTTCTGCCATCTGAGCACGTTCTGAGATCATCGAATCAATCTGTTCGAAGCTGACAGCTTCTTCGCCGCCTTCGTAATCAGCTTCAAAGGCAGTATCGCTCACCCTGTCAAGTACCATACTCATAGCCTTATCCATCTGCTTTGCCTGGCCCATTGCCATGTTAAGGTCTATTACGGTTTTGGAAAGGTCGATATTCTTAAAGACCGACGATATTGATTTTGTCGCTGACTGAAGGCCTTTGGCAAACTGGCCGTAGCCTTCTATTCTTTCTTTTGTCTGAACAAGCGCTTCAAAGGTCAGCAAGGCGCTTTCAATTCGCCTGCGTTCGTTCATCGTCTGGACGAGCAGCTTGGCGAGCTTCTGATAATTGTTCTTATCGCCTTGCCTTTTCGCCCGAATGGCCTTTTCACAATAGCCGTGCTCGTGCTTATTCAGGTCTCTAATCCGCCTTCTGTGCAAATCCAGCACGTTTTGAATCGCCATATCCCGTTCCAACTGCCGCTGCTGTCTGCTTTTGAATAATCCGCCAAGGGCCATAAGCTCATCTCCTTATCCAGAGTTATCCACAATTTTCAAGTTTTATAGCGAACAGGGGCTTCGCCCCTGTATCCCATTGTAGAGGGTTCACCCTGTTAGAGTTCTTCTATCGAACTCCTCAATCTGTTACGTAAATATCTCTTCCCCATTCCCGTTTTGAGATAGCGTTCTCTTCTGATGGCATCACTCTTCGCTAAACAGGCCTCATAATAGATAATCTTCAGCGGTCGGCGTGCCTTGGTTGACGGAACTTTACCGGCAACGTGCTCAGAGAACCGCCTTTTTAGATCAGGCGTTGATCCTGTATAGAACCGCCCATCCGACTCGCTGCGTAGAACATAAACATAATACATTTCTAAAACTCTAACAGGGTAAAAGAACAAAGAGCAAAGGATTCAGCCCGTTAGAGTTTCTAACACTGATTCTTGTCTTTGTTTCAAGCACGTCTGCAAATCTGATTGTCATCATTTAAGCAAATCCTCGTGAAACTCTAACGGGCTAAAAAGTCCTTTAGCCCGTTAGAGGCAAAGCCTCTAATCGGGCAGGAGGACAATACGAAACCCGATATTGAGGACCCGGCGGTCAGGCGCGCCCCAGAGGCGAAATGCCGATCGGCAACCACACGGAACGTGGTCCCAGGAGCCGCCCCGAAGAACACGACACGAACCCGTATCAGGACCCTGTGGATCAACACCCGGACTACTCGAATAGTAATTCTCACCATACCGGTCACTGCACCACTCCCACATGTTGCCGTGCATATCATACAGGCCAAACGCGCTCGGTGAAAAGCTGCTGACCTCTGTCGTCTTCTGACGATACACCCCTTTACGACCGCTGCCGTAGGTATAGTTGCCGTCATAGTTCGCCTGGTCTGTGCTGATCGTTGCTCCTGTATGAAAGGGAGTCCTTGTCCCCGCGCGACAGGCATATTCCCACTCGCCCTCGGTAGGCAAACGATAGGTCTTGCCATCCTTACGACTTAGCTTCTCGCAAAACTCCACTGAATCGTCCCAGGAGACCTCCTCCACAGGGAGATTCTTTCCGCTGAAATGACTTGGATTCTTGCCTATGATCGCCAGATATTGCTCCTGTGTTACTGGGAACTTTCCCATATAGAACGGCTTACTCATCTTTACGCGGTGGACAGGGCCTTCGTCATCCCCTCTATCTTCCTCAGAATCAGGCGAACCCATATCAAATTCGCCAGCAGGGATCAGAACGAAGTCCATCTTGACGCCATCTCCCAAATCAACCGTCTTGTCAACCGACACGCCAAGAGCCTGGGCGGTTTGCTTCTGATACTCCTTTGCCTTCGCTGCATCGAATGGTGCCACAGCCATGGGCAACTCCTTGGCTTCCTTGTGTGGCGCGACCGGTTTGACCTGATCGTACTGAGGGACGGTCTCGGCATTGAGCAGCTCGATGAGACTACGTGCACTCAGCGGCCTTTCGGCAGGATCCTTGGCCAAGGCCCTCTGAATTGCCTCGTTGATGTAAGGAGGGACGTCTTCCAATTCTTCCGGCTCCTCGTGCAGTATCTGATAGGTTAGCTCGCCCGTATGAAACGGCGGATGGCCACTCAGGCACTCGTAGCAGACCACGCCCAAGGCATAGATGTCCATCGCAGCAGAGGGTTTCTTCCCCCGGACCTGCTCCGGGCTCATATAGGGCAGCGTGCCGGCCGTGTCCTGCTTGCCCGTGATCCGGGTATAGGAATCCTTCATCTCACGCGCAATACCGAAATCGAGCAGCTTGACCTCACCATCGCTGCTTATCATTACATTGGAGGGCTTTAAATCACGGTGAAAGACAGGCGCCTTGCGGCTATGGGCATAGTCCAAAGCCAAAGCAATCTTCTCGGCGATTGCTACAGTCTCATCAAGAGTCAAGGTGCCCTGCGGAGCCTTGGCCAGCTTCTGCTCCAGCGTGGTTCCGTCGATATACTCCATCACAAGGAACTTGATATCCCCATCGGAGTGGAAGCCATAAAGACGAATGATATTGGGATGATTGAGATTGATGGCGGTAATCGCCTCCTTGCGAAGGTTCTCAACGGCTCGGACGTTGTCCGCCAGGTTGGGCGGCAGGACCTTGATCGCTACCGGCCGATCACCCATTTCCATATCTTCAGCCAAATAGACAACCCCCATCCCCCCTTCGCCAAGCTTCTTGACGATTCGGTACTGGCCGCCAAGAATAGTTGCCCGGCCTCCTGTGGTTGCTGCCATGTCCAGGGTATCGTATTGAGGTTGTCCACCCGCGTCGGCTATTGTAACCTGGCGATCAAGTGTATCGGGGCCACCGCGAAAGTGCGGCGGCGTCAGTCTGCTTAGATCGTAGCCGCAATGGATACAGAACTTCACACCGTCAACATTTTCTTTTCCACATTTACCGCAGAACATCGACTGTCCTCTTGCCCATTATTCGAATCGAATCACATCCGGGCGGTACACACAGGTTGCCTTTTCACAATAGCCGTGCTCGTGCTTATTCAGATCACGAATCCGCCTCCTGTGCAAGTCCAGCACGTTTTGAATCGCCATATCTCGTCCCGACTGCCTCTGCTGCCGACTCTTAAACAATCCACCCAGTGCCATTCTCATTTCTCCTATTCGCTACCGGCTTCCCGATACCCAATCTGATTTCCATTCTCCGTCCCAACTGGGGCTTCGCGTCTGATCACCGGGCCGGTGGCAATCCCTTGTCCTCATCACTGTTTGAAACTGACAAGGGCGATTCCACAACCGTCTCACTGACGGTGACAACAGCGAACTTCGCGACCGTCCACGCCACAACGTAGCCGAGGAAAGCTCCAAGTGCGGCAGCGCCCAGCGGGTAAATAAGGAAGAACCATGTCGCACCTTGATTCAACCCCTCCCGAAAACCCTCATGAAAAGGCTCTCCGCCAATGCGGATGAAGGGCAAACCCACAACAGCCGCGATCATGCCGACAACTGTACCAACTCTGAGGAACCTTGCGCGCCGCCCCTTGACCGCGCGACACAGACGAGCCGCCTTTTCGTCCTGGGCGTCGAGGCTCAGTGCCCTCCAGGCTGAGTCCAGAGCCTCTTGATATCTCTTCTCGGCAAGATGCTTTTCTGCCGCCTGGGTCAACTCCAAGACCTGTTTGCGCTTGGCGACGTCATCACCGCAATGCGCGCAGTATATAGTGCCAATTGGCGTCTGGCCGCCACATTTTAGGCACGGCTCGGTGAGCTTGCCCCGACAACTTGTACAAAAACGAGCATCTCTGGCGTTGACGATGCCGCACTTGGGACAGACTATGCCTTGAGCAAGGATCTTCGAAACGGCTTCACTCTCGACGGCGTCGATCTCCTCGAATGCGGCCAGGACGGCCTTGGCATTGGCAGGACGGTCAGCCGGCTCCTCTTCCAGACAAGAAAAGATAATCTTGCGAAGTGCAACAGGGACCAGCACCTCACGCACTGTCGCCGGCGTCCTGCCCGTGACCATCTGGTACAGCGTTGCCCCGAAGCTGTAAAGATCGGCCTTCGAATCAGCGTTCTTGGCATCTCGCCGCTGCTCGGGGGCCATGTAGTACGGCGTGCCCATCCCCACGCCCGTCATCGATAGTTCCCGGTCGCCCTCCATCCGAGCCAAGCCGAAGTCGGCGATCTTCGCCGTCCCCTCCGACAACAGGATGTTGCTGGGTTTGAGGTCTCGGTGGATGATCCCTCGCTTGTGGGCATACGCCAGGCCCCGAAGGATCTCCCGGGCCCTGTCAATCGCCTCCTGGAGGGGCAGCGGACCTTGCCGCTGGATCCGTTCGGCCAGGCTGCCGCCGGTGACGTATTCCATAGCGATGAAATAACCCCAGCGATTGTCTCTTTCCGCGTCGTAGATCTGCACGATATTCGGATGGCTGAGCTGGGCAATCGAATGGGCCTCTCGGCGCAATCGCTCCAGCATTGCAGTGTCCTTCTGGAACCGACGGGACAGAACCTTCAGAGCAACGTGGCGAGGGAGGTGAAGATCCTGAGCCAGAAACACCGTTCCCATGCCGCCGGCGCCGAGCAAACGGAGAACCCTGTAACGGCCGCCGATGACTTCACCTTCTGGAATCACCTGCGAGGGGCCGCTTGGACGCAGAGTAGCCACATCGTTGAGAGATATGTCCTCACGTGCCGGCACCGGGCGATCTGCCTTGACCGTACGAAGGTCACCGAGGGAATTTTCATCACCGGTGTCTTCCGAGTGACCATTCCGAGGCGGAGCCTGAATTGTCCTCTGTCCGCTGAGCGTTTCGGGATCACGAGACGCCGGCGGTGGCGTCTGTTCCGCTATGTCCGCGCCGCAATGAATGCAGAACTTCACGCCATCAACGTTTTCTTTTCCACATTTTCCGCAAAACATTCGAGCTTATCCCAATTTCTTAGTCCATCGTTCATATTTGCCTAAGTCTTCCTTATTTGTCATAGGCGGCATTTGGGCAATAACTTTGTCTAAGTCATCAAGTGTAATGTCTGTTATCTTTAAGGTGTAACTCTCCAGCGCTGCTCTGCCCTTATCCACCATTTCAAGAAGGTCCGGATTGGCCTTTGAAACCATATTACGTATAAGCTCTTTGCAGATCTGCTCGATCTCGCGACCGCTGTAGCCGGCGGTTCTGTCAGCAAATTGCTCCGAGGTCTCTGCAAGCTTGTAGCCTTTTTTGGTCAGCAGTAACTCGAATATCTTCTCCCTTGCCTTCTTGTCCGGCAGGCCGACGTATGCAAGTTTTCCAAAACGCGAGAGAACCGCCTGGTCAATCAGCCAGGGTTTGTTGGTGGCGGCAATGACTAATACCAGCTTGTCGGAGCTCTTGCTTTCAAAGCCGTCCATACAGGTCAAGAATTCGGCAAGCACTCTCCGCTCTGCTCCGCTGCCGTCGGCGTCCCTATTGGCTACAAGCGATTCAAAATCATCAAGAAAAACCACCGACGGGCTCATCTGCTCCGCGAGCTCGAATATCGCATTTACGAGTTTACTTGACTCCCCGAAATATTTACTGAGCATATCGCTGATTTTGCAGGAGAAGAACGTCGCTTCCAGACCTCTTGAGACGGCCGCGGCTATAAGGGTCTTACCTGTGCCGGGCGGGCCGTACAGAAGTAAATTGGCTGCCTTCGAAGCGCTCACGTCTGCTGGTCTCTTGGCGAAGGACAACGCGTATGATTCCTTCACAAATTTCTTCACGTCATCCAGGCCGGCTATGTCATTCCAACCGACTTTGGCTTGTCTTATCAAGCCACGAGCGTTCTCAATGTAATTACCTTTCTCACCCGTCATGGTCTGATCATCCGCCGGAACGATAACATCTCTTTGCATGCCTGGCTTCCTACCTTTGCGAAGCTGGTCGGCGTACGCCTGCAGTTTCTCCGCATCAGCTAATCTTTTTTTCTTGACCTCGCTGCTGGTTGCACTTTGGGCATACTGCTTCATCAATTTTGCCGCTCGTGCATAGCTGGTGGCAGCTTTCGCATAATTTTGCATCTCTAGCAGCTTCCTTGCGGCAGCTATCGCACCCTCTAAAAGCTCACCCAAAACATTGCTCAGATCAATGGACATAGTGGTAATCCCGAAACATGATCCTCACCAAAAACCAATTTGCCGGTTCCTCTACGTAACTTTGTCACTACGCCCCCTTGTCACTTCCTCAAACCTGTTCTGGTTCTTCTTCCTCCGGCTTCTTGAAGACCTTCTCTTCGATATTCTCCCAGGCATCCTCAGTCAGTTCCTCTTCGCCGGCCTCTTCCATTGCGGCGACTATCTTTGAAATCTCAGGGTCAACGGCTTCGACTTCAGCCTCGCTTTCGCCCAAGATATCCAGCAGCCTCTTGGACTGCGCATCGCCTTGTTTGCTCTTGACCTTCATATCCAGCATGAATTTTTCGATCTGTTCAGGCTCCACCGAGCTGATCATGCCCCACAGGCCTTCGGACTTAAGAAGCTTCTCCCTCTTTTTGATCTGCGACAATTTGCCGGTCACGAGAATCTGCCTGCTGATAATGTTCGTCGCCTTGACAACATCCTTGGCCTCATCGTCAACCTGCTTGATCTGCACAGCAAGGGCCTGCTTTTCCAGTGCGCTCTTCTTTTTTCTGCCTTCTTCGAATAACGCGCGCTTCTTGTTCTCAAGCTGTTTGACTTCGCTAATGAAGCCCTCCTGCACCGTTTGGAGGCGTATCTTTTCATCCTCAAGCTGATTCGTGGTCAGTTTCTCAATCTTCATTAGCTTACCGCCGAACAGGCCCGTGAACTTACTCACCAGATTTCTCATGATCGAACACTCCTAATAACGTTTAGATTCTCTTCTTCAGTACCCAGCCGACCCCGGAGACTTTGGCTACCGCCAAATCTTTGGAGCCGGATGTAAGCTCTTTGGCTATTCTTTTCACAAAATCCAAATCAAAACCGTTTGTGCGTGCAATTCTCTCGAGGTTCGCAAACTCCTGAACGAGGATCGCCCTCTGAATCTGATCCTTGCAGACCCTACTTCTTTCCTCTAATGTCAGCCCGCAGAAACACTGTATGTATTTACTCACTTTGTCGCTTTTTTTATCCCACACCAGCTCAGTGATCTCCGGCCCAATCAGAATCGGATAGACTGAATGCGACGCCCAGCCGGACCCCGGCGGCTCATTCTGGACGAAACTCTTTGCCTCCTCGGCCCAGCCGGTCGGACTGTAAAGACCCAGGATCGATTCATACCGATTGCGATTTGCTAAATCGGATTCCTTGGCGAGTGTTGTGCTTAACTCAGTCTGGGAAATCGGTTCGTCATCGCTACCTTTCTCAACAAATCTCTCCATTCGAACAATGACTCTACCGGTTAGAGTAATCGCCTGGCTTTCCTTCGAAAAGAGTCTGCTCTTGGGTGTCATTCGCACTGATAGTGACTTCCCCAACGGGTATTTAGCCTCGAACTCACTGCGCAGCAGCTTCCCGCTGGTCATCTTCCGCAGTTCAGGCAGACTATCTGATTCCCGAATTCCTCCCAGATTGTCACTCATTGACAAGTTCCGCCGTAGCCGGGCGACAAACTGGTCCTCAAGAATCTTCACTTCCGTACTCTTTATCATCGCTGCTCCATCGTATGACTGCACGCGCCTGTATCATTAACTCTTGTTTGTTACTTTGTTACTATGTCCCTTTCTATTCTTTACTACCCTAACAATACGAAAACTGACTACGCGGTCTCCTTAGCGTCATCAAACTACCGATCATATTTCCAAATTTGTCTTTTTGTCAGCGCTATTCTCACCACATGTTTTTAATGGCCTACCGATCTCAGCATAATCATGGTTCAACTCATTTTGGAGCTCCAATGTACAAGATATATATCTGATTTCGTGAACAAGCGCACGCAAATACGCTATTGGGTGAAGACGCCAAATGGTCTCTAAAACCCATGTCATCTCGGGGATAGGTATGTAGATGTTGAAATGTTCGAGCGTTCCAAACGGATAATGTCAAATCACTGATAAGTAGGTAGTTACCATCTGTCGAGAATGCCGCCTTATCTACATCCAAATGATCTACAGTGCAGAGTTCTTTGCCATCTTTACTATCCCACAGGACGGCGCCCTTACCTTCGCCGGGAGCAAGAATCCATTTTCCAGTGAGAATACTGTGACCTACAGGAGAAAATGCTACGGTGGAGACATTTCGTCCAGTCTCGAGCGAATATAGCATTTCACCTCCTTCCGTGTCCCAGACTGACACCTTGTCTTCATGAATACCACAAATGGCAACCTTCAGACCGTCAGGAGAAAAAGCAATTCCACCAACATAGCCCTTGTGCTGCAAAATAAGCGGCTGCTGGCCCGACCGTACATCCCACAGCAGAGCACCTCCAGAATACGTGGACTTCTTCCTTACAGTTTTCTGTTCTCCCCAACCAATAACTACTCGATCAGCGTTAGGCGATATGGCCGCCCCTCTGCTCCAATCCGGTGCCTGAATTGGGAACGAACGAACTCGCTTTCCTGTTTGTGCATCCCATATATCTACGCTAGTATAGCCAGCCGTGATGATCTGCAAGTCATCTGGCGCAAATGCAATATGAGAGACAGAAATTGTTCCATCGTGTTCAAAGGTAAGAACCTTCTCACCAGTTTGGGCATTCCACATCACAAGATCTGTTATTATGCTGCCTCGAGGACCAACGGAAATAAGAATCCTTGACCCATTACGTGAGAATGCCGCTACACTTACACCATCACCATGTGCACGTGTGAAACTATGGACTTTCTCGCCACTCTGCAGATCCCAGAGCAGAGCAGAAGGATCATCTTTATTATATGTGAGAATTCGAGTGCTATCAGGAGAGAATACTGCTCTGCTAAAAAGCCCCTCGAACGGCAATGTGCGAAAAAGCTCGTATGGATTCAAAGCTGACACCACAGCATCCAGAAACAAGCTTCTATCCAAGAACTTGAATAAGCCTTTAATCTCATGCTTCATGGATTGTACTTCGGAAGCAAGTGCTTTTGCCTGCGGCGCGTCGGGGAACATTTGGCTAACAAGCTTGTCATAGGCAGCTTGTTTCGACTTAATGGAATATATGAGAACTCGTGCTAGTTCCCTCGCCGCTTCATTCCGGTCATTTTGAGCTGCGGATAGTTCTTGCTGGATGCGCATGACTGTCTGACTGGTAGGACGATAAACTCTGCTTTGTTCCGCGCGAAGAGACTCGATGTCTTGGATCCGCTTCACTGCCGCGTTGTAGCGTTGGCGAATACCCCCTGGCTCTGCTGATACACGGCTGAGGGCTGTAAGCTGGGCCTCCAACTCGGCTATCTCCTTCTTCAACTCTTCCGCCACACTGCTCCGCTGCGTATCCTCCATCACCTTCAGACGTCCCTGAAGTTCCTCCCGCTGGCTCTTGAGCTCTTCAACCGTCTTAAACCTCGCCAACTCTATGCGGCCTTTGACTGCGCCTTCACGAACCGGAGTCTGGGACTTGCCCGATTTTAGGGACCAGTGCTTCAGCTCCAGAGAGGCAAATGCATAGAGCTCGTCCGCCGTGACGATCCCATCGCGATTGCCTTCGGCCTCACTATCTGCCCTGCCCTGGAGGCCTTCGATTACCGCGTTGGTAAAGACGCCCCGGCCAATCTCCGGGTCCTCGTGCGAAAGCTCCTGCGAATCGCATGAGGCCAGAGTAACAAAGCCGGCTCCACTCAAAGGCGAGAGAATCGTCGCCGCCGGACTATCCGTAACGTCAGCCGCACGCGCACCGGCATGGCACGCATCCAGCAGGAGAAGCCGCTGCCTGACTGACGAGGACTCAAGCGTCTCCTTGACCCAGGATAGAGGCACGAGCGAGCCAATATCCCTGGCATCGCCATCCACCGGCATCAGATAGCCCCGACCATCAATATTGATCCCGTGTCCGGAGAAACTTATCAACAGGAGATCGTTGGCCTTGGCGACCTGGGCAATCTGGTTGATACGTGCACGAAGATTACCGCGGGTTGGAAACCTCACGAAATCTTTTAGACGCACATCGGGCGCATCGGTCATCAGTATGACATTCTCTTTCGGGAAGCCGCATTTGTTGACAAGAACATCCGCCAATGCCTCCGCATCGGAACGGCCGTAGCGCAGGGCCGGGACGTTGGTGTAGTCATTGATGCCGATGATCAACGCCCAGCGCTGGCCGCCGGCTTCGGTCTTGGGTATTGGGCCAAGCAGCACGCCTCTGTCCGCTCCCGGGGCCGTGCCTACAGAGAGCAAGCACTCAAGCATCAGTATGCTCAGAACCGTTCGCTTGGGCATAGCCAACTCCTGTTATCCACTCAGATTGTCTTCTACTCGCATTTTCTCAAGCTCCCCAGCAAACCAGACTATCATCGCTGCCGAACATAGAAGCGCCAGAACGAGTATTATGGCCGCAAACCAGCCAAACTGAAAGGCTGTCAAGAAGAACGCCGCCATCAAACCTATGCCGGAATAGACAATGACCATCATCCCATTGACTATATTCGACTCATGGGCCAACGCCCATTTGATCACGGGCACGCTCGCAAGGCACAGCAGGACGTACGTGACTACCCAATACACTATGCGCAGTCCCGGATGAACCCGCTCGATAGCCGCGACAAGTCCGCTCGATGGAGTCTGCTTCGACCTTGCTTGATCGGTCTCGGGCGGCTCTGGTTGCCCTTCGGTTCCCTGCCGGACCTCAGCGGGACGAGGCAATAGAGGCAGTCTTTCAGGGATGGATTTGACAAAGGAGTAACCTTGCCAGCCGCCGAACAGAATCAGCGCGGTCAACGCGTAACTGGGTCTCAGTAATTTCAGAATCGTCCCTAACATGGTCTATTCCTCTTGCCCGCCGCTGCGACGTTGCCGGTACTTCTCGTACTTCAAAAGCATTTTCGCATCCACGCTCGGCCTGACCCGCTGTAGCGCCTGCTCGATGTCTTCCGGCATGACAACATGCTCGGTGCCGGTCTCGATCTGTCTCTGATATGGCAGATCCGTCGCCGCCTCGGTGAAGCCTTTGATATCCGCGCCGGAGTAACCATTGAGACGGCCGGCGAGCTGAACAAGGTCAACATTCTCGGCCTTCGGCACAGCTTTGAAGCTCATCTCCAGTATCCTCAGCCGGGCCTTTTCATCCGGCAGAGGAACGTAAACAAGCTCATCGAACCGCCCCGGCCGAAGGGCCGCCTCATCCATGTCCCAGGGCCGGTTCGTTGCCCCAAGGAGCAACAGCATGTTCTCACGCTTCTCAAGTCCATCCACCTGGGCCAGGAACTCGGGAATGACGCGGTCCATCACCGTAGAGCCCCCACCTCGCCTGGAGACGAGGGCTTCGGTCTCATCCATGAAGATGACGCATCGCGGATGATTCCGGGCCGTGGCAAATAGCTCGCAGACATTCTTCTCCGCCGAGCCGACCCACTTGCTCATGATATCGCTGCATTTGACGCTCATGAACGTCGCATCCAGCTCACACGCAATGGCACGGGCGATCATCGTCTTACCCGTACCGGGCGGGCCATACAGCAATACGCCGCCTCCGGCTCTCTTGCCGAATCGCTCGGTAACCTCGGGATGCTCCAGCGGATAGATCACGCGTAGCTTGATAAGCTTCTTAACATCTTCGAGCCCGGCTACATCGGCAAAGCTGGTCTTCGGCGGATTAGTCACAACCCACCTGTCGGCCTTGCCTTCTTCTTCTTCCTCTACCGAAACCTCACGGCCCTTTTTTATGGAATCCCGGACCCCTGAACCTTTGGCAACTTTCTTCTTGCCCTCAAGCTCCTTGGCGATATCAATCAGCCGTTGGGCCTTCTTGAGCCGCTGCTGCTTGAACTCTGACTCCGTCTCCTTTGCCAGAGCGCAGAGGTACTTGGCCGCCATAAGATAATGCATCCGGGCTTTCGGATAGTCACCCGCCTTATGGGCCTCTATCCCCTCATCGTGATGCTGCTTATACGTCTCAAATAGAAACCGCATATCACAGTCCTTCACACCTTAAAACGTAGCCAGATGGGACGTTCGGTCTGCTCCTACCAGCCCCACCTGGCCGTACAATGTAGATTCGGCCGTTAGTCACATTGAGGCAAACCACCGGCTCAGGAATGAAACCAGGACTTTCATGGCCACACTCACATGATCCATGAACCATGTGATTCCGGGCCGGACACTTACCGTGTCTGAAAGTGCAGGAGCACAACACGAAACCCGTTGTTGTTGTTCCGGTTGTCGGGCGTGTTCCTGTTGCGATTTGCAGATCGGCAGTTCCTCGGATTGTTGTTCCAGGAGCCGCCGCGAAGAACACGAGACGTTAATGGTTTCATCCCTTCTGAATCTCCATTCGCCGCTTAATCGCCTGATCAATCGCTCGCTGTCAGCCTGCCGGGCATGTCCTATCCAGCTATCCAAACGGACCTTCACATCGTCCCAGTCAATCCTTCGGTTCGCATAGGCTCTTCTCATCCATCGAACCCTCCGGCGAAACCTCCGGACATTGTCCTTGCGGACAAGACGGTGTGTGGGCCAGATACGATACCCCACAAATGTAAGCCCCGCCCGAACAGGTCTGATTGATAGTCTTTGCTCATGCAGCCGCATGCGAATCTGGCCAAGGCGCTGCCCTATTTCCATTGCCGTGTCTTTCAGAACTTCTCTGTCGTTATGCAGAAGCACAAAATCGTCACAGTATCGCAGATATCCGCCAATGCCGAGACCACTTGTGACGAAATGGTCCAAGTCGTTCAACATCCAGTTGGCAAACCATTGGCTGGTCAGGTTTCCGATGGGCAATCCCTTCGGCCGTTCAATCGGGGTGAAAAGGTCATCCCCGTCGAACCAGTGGAGAACCTTCTCTTGTTCGTTGGAGCAATCCACTATCAAATCCATGAGCCACAGTATACGACTGTCTTTTATGAGTCTCCGAAAGGTTGTTTTGAGTATCTCATGGTCAATGCTGGGAAAGTACTTCCGGATGTCGCACTGTACGGCATATCCATAACACCGCATAAGACATTGGAGGCGATTGGCTGCCGCATGGGTCCCTTTGTTCTGCCTGCATGCATAGCTATCGGCATGGAAATGACGATCAAGGATTGGTTCGAGAACATTCATCAACGCATGATGAACAACTCTGTCCCGATACGGCGCCGCCGATATCAAGCGAGGCTTGGGTCTGTATATCCAGTGTGACCGGAACTCTCCGGGTCTGTAGCTGCCACTGTCAAGCTCACGTTGCAGCGCTAAAAGCTCCTGTTCAAGCTCGAAGTTAAATCGCTGGACGGCGGTGCGTCCTCTTTTGCCGCGATGAGCCTTCCTTGCGGCCAATACAAGATTCTCCCACCTTACTATGCCTTCCCAGAGATTTCCGTAGCGTTTCATTTACTTGTCGCCCTGTCTTTCAGCCAGCCGCCAATTTGAGATCCGATTGAATCCATCGACTTGGCGGCAAACCCGTGGCTCTTTATGGGAAGCACCTTGAGGTCCTTTGCCAACCGCAACTGAAATCGAAGAACTTCAAGTTCAATATTAGCCTCATTGAGCCACCCAACCTTGTCTTTGGAATACTTGGCGCGAAGCAGACTTGAAAGTATAGTTTGAAGCCGATTCTCAATTGTAGTTCCCAGACTATATCGATGATGACGGGGAAACTTCTCCGTGTGGTGGATCGCCCACAGCATAAAATCATAAAAATCCGCAATGACTTTCAGCTCCTGTGTCATGTCATTAAGTTATCCACATTTTTCAAATTTTCTATCGAACAGGGGCTTCGCCCCTGTACTCCATTGCAAAGGGTAAAAGAACAAAGGGCAAAGAGTTAAAAGTCCAGGAGCACAACACGAAACCCGAGGTTGAAGTCCCGGCCGTCGGGCGAGGTCCCGAAGCGATAGGCAGATCGGCAGATCCTCGGATTGAAGAACCAGGAGCCGCCGCGAAGAACACGAGACGTCGAGCCGCTGGATGGCCCTTGTGGGTCAACACCTGGACTACTCGAATAGTAATTTTCCCCATACCAATCGCTACACCATTCCCAGACGTTCCCATGCATGTCGTACAACCCAAACGCATTCGGTGAAAAGCTGCCGACCTCTGTTGTCTTCTGACGATATACTCCTTTGCGACCGCTGCCATAGGTATAGTTGCCGTCATAGTTCGCCTGGTCTGTGCTGATCGTTGCACCTGTATTAAAGGGAGTGCTTGTCCCCGCCCTACAGGCGTATTCCCACTCGGCCTCCGTGGGTAAGCGGTAAGTCTTGCTTTCTCTTTGGCTAAGCTTTGTACAGAACTCCATCGCTTCATTCCAGGAAACCTGCTCGGCGGGCAGGTTATCCCCCTTAAAGTGGCTTGGATTGCTCCCCATGACCGCCTGCCACTGCGCCTGCGTGACTTCATAGACACCCATGTAGAAGCCTTTGGATATGCGCACTTGATGCTGTGGATCTTCATCATTGCCCCGCCCCTCCTCTGTTGACGGACTGCCCATCAGGAACTCGCCGGCAGGAACATAGACCAGCTTCATGCCGATGGAATTGGTTACGATATCACCCCGATTAGGCTGATGCGAACCAGAGGGCGTCTCAATAGTCGTTTGCTGCCTAACCGGTCTTGCTGAAGGGTCCACCGTGCGAGTTGGTGGCTCCCTGGGTTGCGTTGGCGACCGCGTTGCAGCAGGCTCGTTCTTCATCAAGGTTGAAACGCCCAGATAACCGCCCACTGCTACGACTACACCTATGAGTGAAACTGCTTTTACCAGCCTGTACTGGCCCTTGCGTACATTGTGCAGGCCTTCGAGCGTCTTCTGAACTTTGCGAAGGTATCGTCCGTTGGGGTATTGACTGATATACCGCTCGCACGATTGTATCGTTGGAGCTGTCTTGATTTCTTCGAAAAGCTGCTCTTCTTCTCTGCGTTTACGTGCTTCTTCGGCCTCCTTCCGCTTTCGCTCAGCTTCCTCAGCCGCCCGGCGACGCTCTTCGGCGATTCTTGCCTCTTCGGCCTTGCGGGCCTCCTCCGCCTTGATCCAGACCTTCTTCTCACGGTCGCGTACCGTCTCAAGCTTACCGTGCGACATGCCAACGGCGCAGCCATCTTCATAAAGGCTGAGGGCAAAGTCCTTCCATTCGCTTTCACTCCACTCCGCCTTGCGGTTTTCCACCCATTTGCGAATCTTCTCCCCAACCATCTTGGGATCGGCAGCCGCTGGAGGAGCCTGGGCCTGGGGCAGCATCTCGTCAACCTTACCCGCAGCTGCCCGTCGTTGCCTGAGCATCTGGATAAAAGCCGTTGCCGTGCCGGGTCTATCTGAAACATCTTTCGCCAATGCTGCCTGCAACGCGGCATTCACATGTTCGGGTATATCCGCTATCTCCGGCGGGCGCTTGTTGAGGATCTGGTGTTTGAGATCACCCGTGTAGAACGGCGTATGGCCGGACAGGCACTCGTAAATAGTAACGCCCAAAGAATAGATATCCATCGCCGCATTGGGGGTATCCCCGTTGATCTGCTGGGGACTCATATACGGCACGGTGCCCGAGGTCTCCTGGCCGGTCACACGGGTATAGGAATCCTTCATCTCCCGGGCAATGCCAAAATCCAGCAGCTTGACCTGCCCGTTTTTCGAGATCATCACATTCGATGGTTTCAGGTCGCGATGAAATACAGGGGGTTTCTGGTTATGAGCGTAGTCAAGGGCAGTTGCTATCTGCTCGGCAATCGGCAGAATCTCTTCTACGCTCATCCTGCCTCGTTCGCCATAGAGGATTTTCTCTTCGAGCGTCTGGCCGTCGATATACTCCATGACCAGGAATTTGATATCGCCGTCGGAATGAAAGCCGTGCAGACGGATGATGTTTGGGTGGTTCAGGCCGATTGCGGTTATCGCTTCTTTTCGAAGGTTTTCCACGGCCCGGATGTTTCTTGACAGCAAGGGAGGCAGGACCTTGATGGCCACCGGCCGGTTGCCCATCTCCATGTCTTCAGCTAAATAGACGACCCCCATCCCTCCTTCGCCCAGCTTCTTCACAACACGGTACTGGCTGGCGAGGGTCGTCGCCTCCCTGCCCTGGGTTGCTGCGGCATCGAGTGTATCGTACTGAGGTCCGTGGCCGGTGTCGCCGAGCGTGAGTGCTCGATCCAGGGTATCCCCATCCGTGCCCCCGAGCATCGAGCCGCAATGCTTGCATTTCTTCGCGTTATCGCGAATCTCTTCGTCACAGTAGGGGCAACGTCTCACAAGCCAAGCGCCTCCACGAATCAAGGTAGCAGAAGGCTCCCAGAACGCTCGTAGCAAATGACCCGATGCGGAACCGCTCAAAAGGTCCAAAGCCACAGTCCAATTAGCCGCTTCCTTGGAGCATCATAGTCCGAAATCGGAGCCAAGTCAAGCTTTTCAGAAATTTTTTCACAATTATGTTACCAAAAGGCTATTCTGTGCCTTACAGATAATGAAAGGACATTTAAAGATAACATAAGACAAATAAATACCACTTAGTACATTATAAGGAAAAACATGTGGTCCCAATACCGTGTGCTAAATCAGGTGCGAGTGTGTCGCACAAAGAGAACTACTAATCCTTGTGTATTGGAGGCAAAGACAATGAAGAAACGTAAGAGAATCCTGATCCTGATGGCCCTAATCGCCCTTTCAGCGCTGCTGGCCGGCTGTGCGGGCGAGCAGGCGAAACTGGTTACCAGTGGCGACAGGCAGATGCTGGCAGGCAACTACCAGTCAGCGGCTGAACAGTATCAAAAGGCACAGAAACGTGAGGCCAGCGACAAAGTGCAACTCCGGTTGGCCACAGCGCTGCTAAAGGCCGGCAGGTATAACGAGGCGTTGGCTGAACTGGACAAGGCATCGCAAGGTCTGCCGAAAGCAGATTACTTGAGGGCCGTCTGTTACGTGGGCCTAAACGATGTCGCAAGTGCCCAAAAGAGCCTTGAGCAAGCCTTGCAGGGAACCCCCGACGACAGCCACGCCTTGGCCCTGCTGGGGCGACTCAAGTTTCTGCAGAAGCAGTATGCACAGAGCATCGAGGCCTACAAGCTGGCGCTGACGACCTCCTCCGATGAGGCAGTTCGCACCAAGCTGTACTACAACCTGGCAATGGCGCAGATGCTGGCGGGTCAATTCAAACAGGCCGACGACAGCTTCAAACAGTACCTGGTGAAACAGAATTTCGTCACCGCAGAAGACAACCGGACCGCCGGGGCGATTGCTTATGCGGCTGGTGACCACGACCGGGCCTTGCGACACTGGCAGAAACTGAGCGGCAAAGAAAAACAGCAAATACTGAATGCCATAGCGGAGGAGTCCAAGGCATTTGGGGAACTTGCTGCCGCCAATTAGACAGAAAGGAAGGTTCAGAACCATGAAAAGCAGACCAATTGCATCGTTATCAACATTTGTTTTCGCCGTAGCGGTCTTCGGGCCGCGAGTCTCGGCGCAACAGGCTGTCGAAAAAACCGGCTACCTGCCCGAATTCGAGACCAGTCGGACGAATATCCAGGTCTTGGAGGAAAACCTGGCCAAGACCGGGCAGCTTGCAGACATCCTCAAGAAGGGCAACGACGAACTGAGTGAGGCGGTAAGGCAATACGGCCAGGACCATAGCACCGAGAAAAAAGACCGCATATACAATCTTCTGGGCGAGCTGGGGGGCACGACGGTTACTCGAATCGACGATATTGTCGCCAACAAGAGCGAGATGAGGGATGGTGTGACTCAGGTTCTCTACAAGATGGGGCATATCAAGGACACCGTTGGGGAAAAGCAGAAGAAGTTCGGCGATTACGTTAAGAACGCCCAGGAGACAGCGAACAAGGTCAAAGACGAACTTCGCCGCCTGGCACGCCAGGTCAGGTCAGACCCGGAGAATGCGGAGTTGAGAAAAGAATTCCGGAGCAAACTGTTCCAATTGCGGAACCTCGATAATCGATACAAGACCTACTTGGCCCATCAGAGGTTGAACGAGAAGTTCGGCAAGCAGGTGGAGCTGGCCGAACAATTCTTCCAGCAACTGAATGGGCACACGGACCAGTTGATTTCCAATCTCGAGGAGCAGAAAGAATTCCTGGTCATGAAAGTCGGCCTCCTGCGAGACACCGCTGCTATGGAATCGTGGTTGCGAGGCGAGGGCGAGAGCAATGTCTCGGTCTTCGCCATGATGAAGCAGATTGGCGAATTGTCACAGGCATTGGAAAAGTTCAACGCAGCCACTGATGTCCTGATCGAAATGAATGATATCGGTACGCTGATAGACAGCTTGCCTGATGCCAGCGAAATATTCGGCATTGATGGAGGCGCGGGAGCCAAGGGCGGCAATATTGAGGACAAGTACGTGGATTATTTTCTGAAGAACTGACAGATTGAAGGAGATGCAAGAATGAAACGGTTACTAAACTTAACGGTATGCCTGCTCGCTCTAATTACGGTGAGCAACGCACAGGCGAAAGAAGATTCGCTGTTCCCAAAGCCCGGGGAAGTCAACAATGAAAAGCCCTCCCTCAATGCGGCCATCGCTCAGTTTGAGGGGATCATTGAGAACTCGGCAACCGGTGACATGGACAGCCTCAATGCCGACCACGCGTACAACCGGCAGCGCGTGCAGGAGTTGCAGCAGCAACTGGCCGTGAAGAAGAAGTATATCGAGTCCATCCCTGAGATAGTCGGTCGGCAGTTTGACGAACTGATGAAGCAGTACGTCGATGCCGATCAGCAGACCAAGAACAAGATGGCCGATGATCTTCATGCCGGGTGGAAGGCCCGGGAACTGCGCGTCAGACGAGAAATCACAGAACTTGAAGAGCAGCTTGCCGTCTCAACGGGTCGCATATCCGAATCAACTTTGAAACGCCAGATGCTCGATATTTCCAATTCTCTGGCTCAAAGCGAGCAGGCCCTCGGTCAGAATGGACCCGAAGAGAAAAAAGACCCTAATGCTGAGAGTCCCGCGTTCAAGATGATGCGAGATATGTCCTCCCGGAGGATCATCTCAAAGATTCAAGGGTTCTGCCCGATTCAAGTCAAATCGCTGGATATGGAACTCTCTGTGGAGTATCTGGACAACTAAGAAAAAGAACGACTATGCAGACACTAATCAACTACGTTCTGGATCAGAATCCCTTGATGGTGACACTATTCGCTCTCTCCGTCGTCTGTTTGGCAGCGACTTTGGATAGGCTGGTGTTCTGGATGTCCTCTGCGCTCAAACACAGACCGATACCGCCCGAAGTCTATGACAGAGACAGCCCCGAACGAGAGGCCGTCCTTGCGCAACTGCGTTCGAAGAGACCCGGGCACTATACCCGCGAAGTGCTCTTGACATGCCTACAGCCATCGGTCGGCAAAGACCAGATTGCCCAGACCGTCTCAGAGCAGATGGACATTATGTCTTCCGGTGTGGGCCTGCTGGAGTTAATTGCGAAGGTGGCGCCGCTCGTGGGCATCCTGGGAACGGTGGTTGGAATGCTTGTGAGTTTCGGCGGCGTTGGAGCAATGGCGACGACTTCACCGGCCGCCATCAGCAATGGCATCAGCCTGGCGCTCTGGACAACAGCGTACGGCCTGATAATCAGCATTGTAGCGACCGTTGCATCTGCCGCATTCAGAAAGTGCGTTCACCATGCAACGCTAAGAATGGGAAGGATCGTCTGTGGAATTCAAGACATCAACAACACCCATAATGTCTGACTTCGGGTGCGCTTCAGGGCCCAAGCAACTGGCTACCGCTGACCTGACACCGCTGATCGATACCGTCTTCTTGATCATCCTGTTGCTGTTGGCCACCCTGATGAATAGCTCCATTGTACGAGGCTTTCCTGTCAATCTGCCGGCTTTCTCCGAAGAGACAGCCATCCAAAAAGAGGACAACTCGATCGAGATTTCCGTGGACAAGGATGGTTTTGTCTTTGTCGGCAAAGAAAGAACGGATGTGCAGGACATGGCTGAGGTCCTGCGGGTTGTCGCCTCGGGGAGCCCGACATCAAGGGTCCTACTGCGTGCGGACAGTTCTACAGCCTATGGCCGGGTAGCCGAGGTGCTGTGTCGTGTCTCCAACTGCTTGCCGGATAGACAGGTGATCCTGGTTACCCAGGAGAGTTATCCACGAGTTTATGAGTCTACGGATTCATCGAAAGAGGTGGTTCGCCCCGTTAGGATCGCGGGAGGGGTAGAACCTGATGTTTGATACAAAACAGTTTCCAACGGGGTGAGAAGATGAAACTGCGATGGATGATGTGCATCATGATTTCGTTGGCAATCCACATTGCCGTACTTAACCACTCCCAGTCGGCTGAGAAACAAAGGCCAAAATTCGGGATGCCAATCGTTGCTGTGGCCGAAGCCGAGCCGGTCCCCCCTCCGCCGGCTCGGCGGACGCCGCAACCAGAGTCGCAGGAATTGAAGAACACAACGGAGGTGCCGCCCGAGAGATTCAGACCGAACATTGAACAAGAGGAACTCCAAGAAGACCAGGCTCAGGAAGTTGCCGATGAGACTGCTACACCAGAAAAAAAAGGGCCGGATGAGGCAGAATTGGCAAAGGCCGAATCCAAGGACGCCAAGTTGCCCCAGGATCCACAAGGGGAAAGACTAGGCTTCAAAGAAGAGATTGCCAAGTACCGCCAACAGCTTCTGGGCGAATTCAAGGACGAGTGGCAGAAGGTCCCGGATCTTAACACTGTCATTGGGGACCTGACCCTGCTACCCAAGATCGACAACCATTTCGGTATCGTCATACTGGCCTACAGCTTTGTGGACCACAAGCCGGGCCCCCCCTTTATCGTCTTCAATGTGGATGATGGCAGTTTCCAGCAGGTCGACAGTTTTGATTTCAGCAGTTTCTCCAACCGCTGCAAGGACCGGATGATATATGCGCAATACCGCGCACTGCTCGACAAGGCCGGGCAGGAATACAAGGTCAATTCATTGATGAAGGTTGTTGGCCTGGTACCAGTGGAAACCGACCATTACTTCTGTGCCAAACAGTTGCGGGCCGCGCAGTTGGCTGCCCTCAAACTGGAGAAGGTCTCAGCGACCAACGGCCATTATGAGCCGGATGGCTCTGGCGGCTTCAATCTCATCATTGACACAGTCGTAACCACGGACGGCAGGAGTGTGGCCATTCAAGATGAGGAGCTCAAGTACTCAGTCGTTGCAAAGAAATAGAAGAAAGTAGGCCCTCAATGTCAAGAAAACTTGTCTATACGATGATATTGACACTCGCCTCGTACGCCGCATCAGCCAGCGTCAGACCACCGAAAGATATGCGCGCAATAGTCCTGCTGCCTGTTGAGCAAAGCGGTGTCTTTGCGGCTTCAAAGCTCTCAGACAAGGAACTCTCAAATGCTGTGATTACTCGGCTGCACGCGATAAGAAGCTTCGAGTATGCCGAATTTGCCGAACTCTCAAAATCGCTCGATGACAACATTGTGGACGATGCAGTATTCGAGCTTTTGCTCACCGATGGTTTAACGCACGTCCTGGCCAGACTCAACGCTCTTGAGACAAATGCCGGGAGGCTTGCCGAATACTGTAAGATAGGCCGAGCAATGGGCATAAAGTATCTTATCGGTGTTTCAGTTCAGCGGGACTCAACGCAAATACGTGTAACGTACAGAGTGATCGACATTGCCACTGGCCGAATCATGGCGGCCAAGTCATTCTACGATGTCCCCAACGATCCGGTCGGAGTCTGCGATGAGATCGCTAACAGGCTGATACGAAGCCTCTGGAAGTTGGAGGCACAGTGATAATTAGGAAGCCCTGGCTACGAGGCGACTCTGCAGCTGAGTTCTGGCCTGACTGCATTGCCGAGTTTTGTAGAGGGGCCATATGAATAATGATAAAGAAGCGCCTATGCATGTGGCATACATGATGCTGAGGGCAGCTTCGACCTGTGAGGCCCTACAGATTCTTTCGGGAAACGTTTTGAGAAGTTGCAAGATTGCAGAGGAAGGTTCGACGGTTATGAGCAGCAGTCGGAAAGTTGACCGCAGGCACAGGCCGATCATGCTCGTAGCGGCTCTGCTATGGGTCGGAACATACGGGAATATCGCTGCCCAAACAGACGCTGAGCGTGAGGCCGAGAAGATTCTCCGTGACCTGAAGATCGACACAGGAGCGCCGGAGCCAAATGTCCCTCTGCCTGACATCTATGAGGCCGCGCCAGAAATCGTGAAGCAAACGGTCAACGGCACAGAAGAATGGAGGCTGTTCTACTTTTGCAGGTACCATACTTCTGATGACTTAAAGCAGATTGTCCACGAACAGTTCGCGACGAAACTCTTTGACCCAAAAGGAAAAGTTACCCAAGCGCCGGACTATACTGTCTCCAGCAACCCTGCGACAAACCAGTTGATCGTTCGATGTCCGGCCCGCGAAGACGTCGAGGCAGTTCTTAAGACTCTGGAGCGTGTGGATGTCCCTCCGATTCAGGTTAGAATCGACTGTTTGATCTCAGAGGTCTACGCAGACATGACGTTCGACCGGGAGACTACAATAGCCATCGAAAACCTGCTCGGTGAGAACATAACGCTGAAGCCCGGCGGGACCGCTTTCGGAGCCGATGTTCGGCAATTGATACAAGATGGCGAGTATCTACCCGCGTTCCCCGGGGCCTCGCTTAGGGAAGTTGCACGTTCTCGCATGGGTCTTAACGTTGGATATTTGAGCCCTGCACATGGTTTTACGGTTCTCGTTGACCTGCTTCAGTCACGTGGTTATCTGAAGATCCTGATGAACCCGACCCTTGAAGTCGTCAACGGCAAGACTGCCAAAGTCTCATCAATTCAGAAAGTCCCGCTGGACAGGATAACGATGCGTTCCACCCAGTCCGACTATCTGGAGACAAAGACTGAATACGAAGACGTCATTGACTCGCTGGAAATCACTCCTCACGTCTATGCGGATGGCTATATCGGCCTTGAAACGAGCGTCGTGTTGGGTTCAAAGAATACACCCGAAGGTGTCAAGCAGATGCCTATCATTACCAGAAAGGAGATCACAAACAAGGAAAATCGCATCCGCCGGGGCGAAAGCCTCATTATCGGCGGAATGAGAAAGAACGAAGAGTTTGCTGTTGTCCGCGGTGTTCCGATATTGAAGGATATACCACTAATCGGCTTTCTGTTTTCTAGCGAGGATACGGAACAACGTGCGGTCGAGACAATCTTCATCCTGACTCCGACCATTTCGACCGGCGGCGGATCGAGGGAAAAAATCAGAGGAGAGGTCAATAAAAAACATGAGCCGACTTCTCTCTGAGGCCAGAGGGTAGAGACTATGGACTGTCTTAAGTTCAAGGCTACAGAATGGCAAAATATAGAGACGAGAAAGCTGAGTCGTCCGTCTTCACCGGGCAGCAAAAGCACAGGTACAGATTGTCATCAGACAAGAAGATGAACGAGCCAAAGAGGCAGGCGCCGTGTCTTACCGAAGAAGAGACTTCTACCAGAAGAAGCAAACCGGCTGGTTTGGTCTTCTGAAGGCATTGAAAAAGGTTTGCAGACCGCATTTCGTTACGGTAGGTTTAGTGCTCTGGAAAAAGGAAACAGGAGTCAGAAAATGACGCAATGGGTCACAACGACGCAGCTTCTGGAGGAGCTTAAGGCAACCCCTGATGCATCTGCGTGGACTCAATTCTGCAGCCATTTCCAGCCTGTGGTAGTGGATTTTGCCCGCCAGCTTGGTTTATCGAGCATTGACGCTGAGGACGCCGCCCAGGAGACAATGACGGCTTTTTTTGAAGCCTTCAAGAGCGGCAGATATGACCCTCAGAAAGGACGCCTGAGCAGTTGGCTTTTTGGTGTAGCCAGGCGGGTCATACTCAACAGCCGTGGGCACCAGCCCTTAGAGCACATGGTGGCAGACAAAACGACAGGGACTTCTTTCTGGGACATGGTGCAGGATGACCACGGCATTCACCAGACATGGGAAACGGAATGGCGCCAGATGGTCTTGAAGAAATGCCTGGGCCAGGTCCGGCGCGAGTTCGAGCCTCGCGTGGTCGAGGCTTTTGAACTCTACGGGTTGCGAAGTGTTCCTCTGGAGCAGGTGTGTCGGGAGCTTGATATGTCAAAAAACGCCGTCTATGTAGCCAAGAGTCGGGTTCTGGCCCGGGTGCGCGAGCTCGCCCGCGAGTTTGACCAACTCAATAAGGAATAGCCAGATGAGCTGTCCGCAGCAGGAGATTATTGAGCATTACGTCCTCGGCAAGCTTGAGCCCGAACGGGTGACCGAATTCGAGGATCACCTGCGCAATTGCGCGGTTTGTCCCGACAGAGTGCATGAAGCTCGTGAAAATGAGAAGATGCTCACCGAGTTGCGAACGCTCGCAGACAAAGGCAAGACAGATTTTGTGCAGACGGTTGCTGAACTCCTGACAACAGATCGTGTCCAGTCCTTGCTGGGTAAGAGGTACCGGGTCATAAGACGCGTCGGGGAGGGCTCGGCCGGGCAGGTTTTTCAGGCGATCGACACGGTGTTGGAACGCCTCGTGGCGGTCAAGTTTCTTCCGCACAAGAGCGATCTTAACGAATCGGCCAACGAGGCATGGCGTGAAGCGAGATTGATGAGTCAGCTCAACCACCCGAATATCGCTCAGATTCACGAAATCGGCGAGTTGGAAGGCAGGCGGTTCATCGTTGTGGAATGGGTGGAGGGGCTGCCCATCACTGAGGCTTGGAAAGACCTGGACTTAGAGCAGAGACTCCAGCTCTACATGAAAGTAGTCGACGCCGTCAGCGTGGCCCATAAGAGGGGCATCATCCATCGAGATCTCAAGCCCTCAAACATTCTTGTGTCATCGGATCTGAAGCCCAAAGTACTGGATTTTGGGATTGCCCTTGAAACCTCTTGCTTGGCTAACCTTGAGACGGGGGTATATAGAGGCACCCCGGCCTATTCCGCACCGGAACAGATCACTCGACCTGTAAAACTCTATGCGGCGACCGACGTCTTCGCCCTCGGCGTGCTGCTTTATCAGCTCCTGACTGATACGCTGCCCTTTCCCCAATCCTCGACAGATGAGCTTTTTGAGGCCATACGCAGCCGACATCCGGAACTACCGACCGCGATTGCCGAAAGGACGCCGATCCCTCTGCAGAACATTTGTTTGAAAGCCATGGAGAAAGCACCTGAGAAACGGTACCCAAGCGCCCAGGAGTTATCGGGTGATCTGGCCCATTACCTCAGAGGTGAAAAGGTCTGGTCGCGTCCATCTTTTCTGATGGACAAGATGCAGCAGGAGGTATTCTATCATCAGCAAAAACTCAAAGTCTGGCGTGAGAACGAACTCGTTACGGAAAAGGAGTGTGACCAGTTGCAGGGTATCTACGATCACATAACGTCTCCGTCTGATCTTTCGATTATCGAAGCAAGGACACTCTCTCTTTCACAAGTTTGCTTATATCTCGGCGGCTGGATCGTCGTACTGGGCAGTTTTGTCCTCTTCTACAAGAGCTGGCAAGAGATCCCAGTGTATTTCAGGCCATTGCCTGCAATCGCTGCAACCCTATTGATGATGGTTCTCGGAGATACCTTCTGGCGCCGGGATGAAAACAGCCTGGCGATTGGATTTCTTGCCACGGCGAATCTCCTGATCCCTATCACCGTGATTCTCACCCTTGGACAGTGGGAAATACTCTCTTCCACCCGCTATGTGTTGGGGGATGAGACAATATCAAAAGAACTGCGTGCGGCAGGCTCTTACTTGGTTGTCGGGAATGTGCAACTGCTGGTTTCGTTCACGTTGTGGCTTGCGTTTTCAGTGATTGTCTTTTGGTGCACGGAGTCGGCACTATTTATTTTATCCGGCGTTGTCGCTTTCCTTGCGACCTTGAGCACGTGTTATGTGGCGGCGTGGATGAAGAACTGGCCGGGAGACCTCATAGGCGCCATGTATCTGGTCCCGGGGGCAGTGTTGTTTGCCATTGGTGCAGCTCTGGACCAGCGGCGGCACGCTGAATACGCATGGCCCATGTCTTTCGTTGGCCTGATCCTCATTGTGGGTTGCCTATCGGGCATCGCGCTATCGAGCAATACAATGTTCGGGTGGCTATTTCGTAAGCCCCGGTTTCTGGGCGAGGCTGAACACCATTTCTTGAGTTTCCTCTGCAATGGCCTTTTGTACCTTGGCTTGGCTGGGGTGTGCAGGCTTCTCGGGACGCCGTTGCAGCGGTCGTTGGCCAGCGTTCTCAATTGGCTCGGCGCGGTCCATATTCTGGTCGCGTTGAGAATACTCGATCTCGATCTCGCGGAGACAGAGGTGCAGCATGTCCACCGCTTGATCTACAGGTTCTTGTTGCCGATCGTCTCACTGAGCCTGGTTTTCGGCAGTGTTGTTCGCCAGATGAAATCGTTCTTCTACTCGGGCCTGGGTGGCATCGCCGCGACGGTCCACAAATTGACCGTCGAGCACCTGGACAAGTTTTTTGCCTGGCCTGTTTGTTTGATTCTTACGGGCATAGCGTGGATGCTCCTCTCATGGCTTGTGCCTCGCTGGAAGGACAATCTGGCTTCGCGGAAGCAATAGGGGTTCTTGTTTTTGAGGCCAAAAGCCGGATTCTGTGACGGTTGTGCCCCCAACCTCCGACCCGCACGAGAAAAAAGGCCCCTTTCTCGATTTCCTCTGAAAGATTCCCTGCCTTAACAGCCAATACCTCTTGGCACAGCATCTGTTCTATAGTGATGCGAATAGTCAGAAAAGGCGGCCTAAAAGGGGCTGCCCATCTGCGGCGATAGAAAGCAGGTTTTGTTTGCAGGTTTCAAGTGAGCGAAAACAACAGGTTATTGTTGTGGGCTGTACTGCTGGTGATCTCTGTTACCGCGGTTGCCGATCACCAAGCCGGTTGGCCAGTTGGCTCTGTCAGAATCCAAGAAGGCGTAACGGTAGTCATCATCAACGATAGGAATGAATCCATTACCCTTCACGGGCAAGATGAGTCGGTGGATTTGACTGCGGGGACCTATCGCATCGACTCTTGGACGATGGATCGCTTTGGCAGAGACGGCAGCGCATGGGAATTGAAAGGTACTGATCTCGGCAAGAAAGGAGTCTTTGAAGTTGCCAATGGTGGGGGAATCAAGTTGTCCATTGGCGAGCCCATCATCTCATCTTTGAGCGTCAGGAAGGAAGGCTCAACGTACTGCGTGACCCATAGCTTCGGGGGCCAGCTGTCTGAAACCGTCGAAATCACAAGGAACGGAAGCCGGCCGGACGCGCCTAAGTTGGAGATCAGAAATGCAGATGGCTCGTACCAAGAAACCCTAACCTTCGGGTATGGCTGAGGCGGAACCTGTTCGCTCTCGTGGCGAGAGCCGGAGAATGCCAGAGGGCCGTTTACCATAACCGCACAGGTTGGCGGTCCCTTCAAAGTGGAAACGAAATCCTATGACCTTAAGACCCTTGCGCGTACTACTTCCTGGAAGGAACGCGTCCGACTACTCATGATCTGGGCACCCATCATAACCATTCTGGCTTTAATGGTTGGACTGGCATGGTTTGCAAGAAAGCGATGGCCCGTCATAACTGTTCTCCTGTACGCCCTCTGGGTGACTGTTGTCTTCACGCCCATCGTGTTCTTCATCGCTGCGTGTCTTGGCGGCGCGGATGGTCCAGACCCAGATGACGTCTGGGACTTCTTCCTTGGCCTTTATGGCCGGTTCTGGCCCTTTTGGATATTCTGCGCTATTCTCATCCTGAGTGAAGTGTTTCTCCTGATCATCCCGGTCAGAATTACCAAGCAGAGACCGAAACCACAAAGAGGATTATGGCTCACGGCTATCGCTGCCGGGGCCTTGTTTGCCATCGTAGCCCTGGGAATGGTATGGTCCGTCGCTACTGCCGTATGGGGCGATTATTCCTTCGATAGCATAATCCTCTTGCTTGTGTTGATTTTCCTGCTGGTCAACTGGATAGTCTGGTCTTGTATATTTCGGGCCTTTGCGCGTAATTCCGAGCCGGGCAGCTATATTCGCAAGCTGATGAAGTGGCTACTTCACGGAACGATCCTTGAATTGCTCGTCGCCGTGCCCAGTCATGTGATCGTAAGACATAAAGATGTCTGCTGCGCTCACGGGATAACGGCGGCAGGGATAGCCACAGGGCTTACGGTCATGCTGATGTCTTTCGGGCCGGGAATTTATTTCTTGTATGCAGAACGTATCCGGAGCAAGAAACCGAAAATAGGAAATCCCACACCGGGGTCGCTGGAGGCGAAAAAAGTGGAATAATCTTATGTGGTCGCCGGTAACAATCACCTGCGCCGTCATTCCCAGCATAAGGAGTCTATCTTGGACCCCGAGATCGTTGCTGCTGCTTTGACTCATGTGGACGGCCCGGAACATTTGTTTCTCACCTTTGCTGCGAATCACCTGAGTCCGTACGGGTCGTCTTGGATTTTTCGCCCACCAGCTTGTAATGCGTCAACGCACTTTCTTTGGTGTCGAAATCCTTCTCCGTAAAGAACAAGTTTGTTTGCCCGACGATGATCTGGTCGCCCTCGGATAAAGGTGTCTTGTTTGTGATCCGCCGCATGTTGATCAGGGTGCCATGCTTGCTGTTCATGTCCTCGGCGTAGTATTTGTTCGAGTCCTTGTCGAACACGATCCGAAAGTGCCTGCGCGAGACGCCATCGTCCAGTATCTGAAGAGGCAGCGTTTCCGCTCTGCCAATGACGCTTGTCCGCTGCCCCAGCGGCAGGTACTCCCCTCTCTGTTTTCCTGAGATTACGATTAACGATCCCATGTTGACTCCTCAAATAGACCGAATCACTGCAAATTTCTGCAATCGATTATTACACATCGCCATTCTATAGTATCCCAACCAAATTGTCACGAAGCAGATCATCCACGTTAAGACTCTTTGTGCTAAGGCTTGCCTGCGGGCGGAGCAACCCCGTCATCCTGCACACTGCTGTCATGGAGAGCCTTTATCTCTTCTTCGCTCAGTGCATAGTCGTAAATCCTGACATCGTCGATCAAGCCGTTCCATGATCTACTGGGGCCCAAATCTTTCCCGCCCTTGCCAACGATCAACTTTGTATACCCGATCAGCCTACCCACACTTGCCGGCTCGCGCCACGTTGGCTTGTCCTCCACACCATTGATGTACAACTTCAAGAAGTTCCCGCTGCTCCAAGTCATCGCAAGGTGCTGCCACTGAGAAGTCTGAACGTTGCTGGCGCTTTCAAGCTGCTGGCGCCCGGGGACAGTGCCGGTAGTGGCACTCGATGTGATTGCACACTTGATCACGTTTATGCCTCTGCCACCCGAACCAGCCGCGTCATATCGGATGTCTCGATTGTCGTCCCCCCCGCTGGGATACCCTATAGGGACAGGATCCTCGAAGATAACAAAACCTCTATCCATCCTGGTCTCGTTAGACTTTACCCACAAGCTGACTGTCAAAGCCTCCAAACCATTCACCAAGGTCCCCAAACTGCGGATAAGGACATGGTCTCCGACGCCACGAAGAGACAGTGCTTGCCCAGACATTCCAGGCGTGTAAGTCGGGGCACCGTTTTCGATACCGTGGTGCCTGTATCCCGACGAATCGCTGGCATCACCATCAAATTTCCACCAGCCGATTAAACTTCGTGCCGAGAGTCTTCCTGTCGAGAATGTCCACACTTGACCAGTGATCGCGGATCCATCTGACTTTGTGGCATCTACTCGCCAATAATATTGCTGGCGTTCGTCAAGTCCTGGCGATTGGATAGAAGTAACATCTTTTACGGTGCCGAGTGGCGACAGATTGTTCGGGTCCGTGCCAAAATAGACCTTGTATGCGGCCGCATCCTTGGCCGGAGTCCAACTCAACTGAGTGCCCGCCGAAGATCTCGCAAGGTACTCGCCGTCCGACGGTTTTGGCATGGTGGCTTGATTGCCCACAGTTTCAACGAAAAGATCTTTGACCTGCGCCTCACTAAGTGCACAATCGTAGATACGGACATCGTCTATCAAGCCATTCCACCCTCGTTTTCTCTGTTCGGCCTTGCTGGCGAATAGTTGAGCATTCTCACCGATGTAAACGGGATAATGGCTTCTGAGAATACTGCCCTGAGCAGGGGCGGAAGAGTCCAGTACACCATCCACATACAAGCAGATTCTCCGTCTGTCGTACACTCCTACCAAGTGATGCCATTGTCCATCGTCTATGCTAACCGTTCCGTAAATGGCACCATACGGGTTGCCCGGCACCGTGAGCCCGGAACATGCAAACTCGGCACTATTCGCACTTCTGGCTCTCTGGATTCTCCAAGCATTGTCTCCTTTGGCAATGATCGTCTGGTGCTTTCTATTGAACGCTTTGACCTTAATCCACGCTGCAACAGTGATGGCACCCTCTATGTCAAAGGCCGGATTGTTCCCACAATCTACATATTCACCATCCCCATCAAGTTTCAGCACATTACCTCTTATGGGGTCTGAAACAACGTGTGCATCACCCACCAACTTACCGTGCAAATTACTGCTGGACGAATCGATGGAAATTCGGCTTCCTGGCTGGTCAAACTTCCACCAGGCAGCCATCCTTCCTGTCGAGAACGTCCACAAGTCGCCGTGCACAACCGACCCATCTAATCTTTCTGTATCCACCCGCCAGTAATACGTCTCGAGTGGCTGCAATCTATGTGACTGGACAGAAGTAGTATCCGCCGCACCATTGTTGAGCAGGGACAAGTTGTTCACATCCGTTCCGAAGTAGATCCTGGAAACTCCAGAATCTTCTGTCTTGGCCCAACTGAGCTTGATGGTCCCTGCCATCGTCCCAAGATTCTTTCCATCGTATGGATCGGGTGCGACACCACAGCCCCTTTGTGTTCCAGAGTGCAGGCTGGCGATCTGAGGCTCATTAAGTGCGTAACTATAGACGCGAAAATCGTCGATTAGTCCATCATAGTAGTATGGATGGTGTAGTCCGAGCTGCAGGTTCAGGTCATCACGAGTATCAAGTGTTCCTACGAAGCTAACAGCACGTCTACCGTTGGTGTACACCGTCGTCTCGGTGCCATCCTGAACTGCTGCGAGATGTACCCATCTGTTTTTGGAATCGACGAAAAAACGGCACCTGTCGGTGGGTCCGCATTCCATGTAGTACTCATTCTCCGAGCCTGCGGTAAACAGACAAAACCGCTGTCCCTGATAACGGCCCCCAATTTGGAAGATGCCATGCAATGACGCATCATCCCTCTCGCCAAAACTACGCGTGAAAATCCATGCAGAAATTGTCCTAGGCGAATTGCCACCAATTCCGAGCCGCGACGCTGTCAAGCCTGTATCCACATAGTCATTCTTGCCGTCAAAAGACAAAGCGTTTCCATATCGGCCGCTCTGCCGTTCTGGACCATTGACAAGTCTGGCGTGATGACCGAATCCGGATGAATCATGTGCAATCACACCTTCTATCTCATCGAATTTCCACCAAGCGATCAGACTACCTGTGGAGAAGCTCCAGATTTGATCCCCAACTTTTGATCCGTCCGGCTTCACGCCCTCTACCTTCCAGAAATACTTTCGACCTTGTTTGAGTTTCGAAACTTGAACGAAGTTCTGTTGCTGCGTTGTCTTCCAAAGCTCCAGATTCGTCGGGTCAAGGCCAAAATAGACACGCTGCTCAGATATGCCTTTTGCCGGTATCCACATCAGTAGGATACTCTCAGACGGATTGATGTTCACAGCGTCATTTGCCGGATGTGGCATGCTGGCCTGTGCTTTCCGTGCTGGATCGTTCTCCAGCACTTGCCAAGCTGCGCGAGCGTCTTTTTCAGCTTTCTCCGCAATTGTTCTTGCCTCTTTGGCATCTCTTTCAGCCGTTTTGGCGAGCACGCCGAAGGTCGTCGAGGTCACGATACCGGCCACCAACACTATCAGCACCGCTGCGACACCGGTGAAAAACGCGCGATGCCGCTTTAAGACCTTCTTGAGACGGTAAGTCTTGGACTCAGGGCCAGCTATTAACGGATCCCCATTAAGATAATTCTTGACATCGTCCGCAAGCTCAGAAGCCGTCTTGTACCGGCGATCAGGCTCCTTGCGCATCGCCCTCAGCGGAATCCACTCAAGTTCCTTGCGTATGCGCTTCGTCAAGGCTGCAATTTCGGTGCACCGTCTTTCGGCAATCTTCTTAGCCTCATCACCGAGACCGGACAATCGCGTGCTGGGACGGGGCGGATCCGTCTCGCGTATGATTCTTTGAATCTCCGCAAAACCTGCTCGCGCAAGCTCGTCGTGACTGAATGGTAACGTGCCGGTCAATAACTCATAGAGAACCACTCCAAGCGAGTAGATGTCTGACCGAGTGTCAACATTCTCGATCGTCATACCCGCCTGCTCGGGACTCATGTACTCCGGCGTGCCGATAAACTGGCCCTGCTCGGTGAATAACGTCCGCTCCGTCAAAGGCTGGCTGATCGCTTTTGCCACTCCGAAGTCAATGATCATCGGCACCGGTTTCTCGCCTCGAACCGGCACCAAGATATTCGAAGGCTTTATGTCCCGGTGGATGATCCCCTTTTGATGAGCGTGCTGCACAGCATCACAGACTTGCCGAAAGAGTTCCAGCCGCTCTTCGATACTGAGCTTGTGCTTGTCACAGTATTCCGTGATGGGAAGACCCCTGACCAGCTCCATGGCGAAGTACGGTCGGCCCGTCTCCGTTGCTCCGCCGTCATACACACGGGCGATATTGGGGTGATCCAGCAAGGCCAAGGCCTGGCGTTCCGACTCAAAACGAGCGATAACCTGTTTGGAGTCCATGCCGGGTTTGATGACCTTCAGCGCAACCTGGCGCCTAATGGGCCGCTTTTGCTCAGCCTGATAGACTATCCCGAAACCACCTTCGCCCAAGACGCTGAGGAGCTCATAGGGGCCAATCCGTGTGCCTATCGCTTCTACAGAATCAATGCGGCTAAGGGTGGGGAAGGGGCCTTTTGCCCCCTTTTCGTGTTGAACTTCCCCTTTCTCCTTTTCCTCGCTCATGCCTGATCTCCTGCAATCATGCAGTGTTCCTGCTTGCCGGTAACAAAGTCGCCGGATGCCGTGGACTTTTCGAATGATATTTTATGGGTCACGCAGGCAGATTTCAAGAAAAAACTACGCCGGAGAACATTCAAGAAAACCATGGTCCAAACGGTAGCGTCCCCCGAAGAACGTCTTAGAAGGGTCTCTCCACAGCCATAAGGCGAGAATATGTGTGATCCAAGCGCAGCCCAGACGCGCAACTTGCGTATCGAATTGTGAAAGGCGGCTCCGGCCTGGCCGGTTGGGCCGAACCGAGCACTGTGAATGCTTGGCCGAGCGAAAAAAAGGTAAATGAAAA